>Ga0131853_10001987_pt1 | contig 36603 bp, 35 predicted proteins | sample TergutLab28metaG_FD_92764 | JGI IMG/M metagenome (GOLD analysis project Ga0131853, IMG submission 92764) | Labiotermes labralis P1 segment gut microbial communities from Petit-Saut dam, French Guiana - Lab288 P1 (version 2) (version 2) | ecosystem: Host-associated > Arthropoda: Insects >... | reverse complement strand
CCCTTTCGAGACAAGAGCTTTGCGAAGGATGAGCAATATAGCTCTGAACCTGAAAAGTAGACCCCAAGAACGCAAGTGATTGGCAGGTCGCCCTTTCGAGACAAGAGCTTTGCGAAGGATGAGTAATATAGCTCTGAACCTGAAAAGTAGACCCCAAGAACGCAAGTGATTGGCAGGTCGCCCTTTCGAGACAAGAGCTTTGCGAAGGATGAGCAATATAGCTCTGAACCTGAAAATTGTGAAGTAAGGTATAAATCCGCCATAAAATGGCGGTTTTTTTCTACACAAAAATCTATCAAAAACGCTTGCGATTGTCACAAAAACTGATAAAATGGAAAGAGAATGGGGATTTGAGGTTGAATTAAAAAGATGCACCATCTTTTGTGGGCATCTGATTAAAAGTGTTAATGACTTTTTGAATCTACCATTTGGGCTTGGAAAGCGGAGATATCAAATATAATACATAGAACATTGCTTCAACTCCCTTAATATTTAGTATAGTGTGATTATGATATCACAGGAATGGTTATTGATATAAAAATTTTCATATATGAAAAGGGTGATTTGAAATGAAGCATTTTGGAGCTGTATTCAAAGATATTAGAGAAAGTCGTAACATAAAGTTAAAAGATTTAGCAGGATCAGAAAAAGAAATTTCCATTGCTCAACTATCAAAATTCGAAAATGGAAAAAGCGATATTACTTTACAAAAACTTTACCCACTTTTAGAACAGTTAGGGATAACATTACAAGAATTTGAGTATGCTGCTAATGGTTATAAATTGAACCGTCTCCACACTCTTTTTGACAAGATTTCTAAGCTCTACAATGAAAATAATCAAAGAGGATTAGAAAGATTACTAGAGATTGAAAAAGGCAAAGTATGTGATGGAGGTGGGATTAGGAAAGAAATTAATGCTCTAATCATTAAAGGTGCACTCAAAGAAATTGATAGAGATGTGGTTTTTACAGATGGTGAAAAAGCTTTTCTTTTAGACTATCTAAACTCCATCGAAGAATGGGGATATTACGAGTTAAGATTGTATAATATCACAATGGGCATTTTGGATCTTTCAACCATTGAAGACCTTACAAGCGACATTGTGAAGCGTGCGTCTGTTTATAGAGGGGTGGGGCTTAATGAGGAGTTAGTCAAGACAATTGTTTTGAATACAGTCATGGCTACTGTTAGCAAGAAAGATTTTAAGAAGGCGATTTATTTCAAAAATATTTTGAGTGACTTGATGAAAGATGAAACAGATATTTTCACTCGAGCGTTATTGTCGTTTGTAACAGGAGAAATGGAATTTTACCAGGGTGAGGAGAAGTCTGGGAAAGTTAAAATGCAGAATGCGATCAAGATCTTTGAAATGGTAGAAAGTAATAATTTGGTGGATTCTTACGCAATACACTATAAAAGAATTACAGGTGAAAAATACGAATTTTCAAATATGAAAAAGAATTAATGTCGAACTTTGTTTATGGTATCCTTATTATAGATTCAAAATATAGTGCCCAGAGGGCGAAAGAGAGGTTTATCATGAATAAAGGTATTAAGAAGTTTGTAGTTGGGACATTGGCTGTGCTAATGTTGTCTGGTGCGGTTGCTTATGCGGCACCTGTTTGGTCTCAAAACGTTAACCGGGCGCTTCACTCTAATGGGAATAGCAGGTCAGCGAGCTTACAGGTTAATGGAAATCATCGTGGTGTGAATGGCATACAAGCCCAGATTATTAACTTAGCTACTGATCAAAGAAGTGCAGTGGCACAACTTACAGCGAACAACAATGCCACTCTTAGCGGTGGAAATACAATACATTCCGCTTCAATAACGGCGACTGCTAGTCAAGTACGTCGCGGTAGGTTCAATTTTCGTATGCAAGGAAATGCCACATGGCATCAAGCACCAAATCTTGATTCAAATCAGGGACATCACTAAGACCTTTTAGGAAGTGAGATTTATGGAACAGGATAAACAAATGAAAATAAAAGAAAGGGTGGCAATTTTAATTGCCGCTACTTTCTTATTTATTGGCTGTACCTCTGAAGCAGATGGTAGAGGTAATTCAGAGGAGGCTGTTACTATATCTGCTGAGAGTTGTATCATTGAAAGGGATCATACCGCAGATTTAGATATAAGATTCTCTGAAGACGAGATGATTCTCTCTTTGGTTGAGGAAACACAATTCTGGGAAGACATTTCCGTCACAACTTCCTTTGGTATTGTTGCTTCCATTTCTGAATCAGAAATGGAAGCAACAGATTATGGATCTTTACAGCTCTCTGGCTCTGATGATTTACTCGTAGCTTCCGTTGTTAACACTTCAAATGAAGATTTTTATTACGTCTTTAAGGTATTTGTTGATTACGAAGAAGTGCCTTTTCGTTTAGAAGGTGGAGTAGAATATATCACTGAGCTTTTCTTTTTTCTAGAAAGAGGCCAGGAAGTGGAAATTGTTTTTGGACTTGATATGGAATTAGCAGAAGAGAACGTCACTCACAAGTTAACAGCAGGAGTTTTTGTGGATCCTTGTCGTCAGGTCATTAGTGAGGATAATTATCGTGACTTTGATCAAAGGAGTATGGTTTTAAACAATGATCTCATATTTGGTTCAGGAAATCCAACTGATTTGTCAGTATCACCTGTTTTTGAGGTTTCTTTACGGGAAGAAGATGATCAGTTTGTCGATCTTTTTATTGCTCCTGAGCTTAGGCTGAATGATGATGGTTTTTATCGCATGCCAGATTTTGTGGTACAAGCTCGGCGTGGAGAGCCCATTGATTTATCTTTCATTGTTTCTCCCTACGCAAGGGGGGCAAGTGAAGTAGAAAACTATTTAATCATTGGCATGTTAAACTGGCAACAAATAGAACTTAGTGGACAACCGTTTTTATTTGTTGATGCAAGTGAGCATGATTTCGACTTTATTCGAGACTATGGAACCTTTGTTTTAGAAGGCATTGATGAAGTGGGATTCTATGATTTTACGGCCATTCTTATTCCGAATCCAACCGATCCAGTTACTTTTTCTAATTCGATACCGCTTGCCATGTCTAACCGTTTTGTTATTCATGTGATTGATTAGAGAGGATTGATACTCCGATGAGAATTTTTGAGCGTACAAAGATTAGCATGGTGAGAAGGCCAGGAAAAATTTTCATCCTTTTTACGGTTATTCTTGTTTTAGGAGTAATGGTATCGGGTGCTATTTCCACTTCTTTAGCCATTGTTCATACAGAGAATCGCTTGTTAGGATCTATGCCACCGTTGGCGACCCTTAATGGGGACGGTGAGGCTTTTGACGAATATTTAGAGATTTATGGTGAATGGCCAGAGGTAGAGGAAATTTCTTCTGATTTGCTAGAAAGTATCGGTTCACTACCATATGTTAGGGCTTTTGATTATGCAGTATATGGTGATTTTTTTAGTACATCACTTTCCTTTTCAACGGATTCAAGCCTTTACTCCGAAGTTGACTGGTTGATAGAGGAAGTGGCTCTAGAGAATTTAAGTGTAGGCAGTCATCGGTCACAAGGACATGGATTTGAACGGTTTTTGGTTAAAGGGATTTATAATCCAAATGTTATCGATTTAGAAGAGGGATTGATCCATCTTGAATCAGGTCGTATTTTCACCTCTGAAGAGATTGAGAATGGTAGTCATGTAGCGCTTTTACCACAAGCGTTAGCGGATGCTAATCACTTAGAAGTAGGCTCAACCTTTACTTTAGAGGCACGTGTGTACGATACACGCCATTTTGGCGCTTTCTCAGGCCTCTTTGAACAGGGGAGTCCTTTACTAGTCACAGAAGGAATAGAGTTTGAAGTCATTGGGACTTTCACACCGGCGGTGACCATGGATCGTGAGGCACTCAACATAGATGTGGCTAATCATATGGAATTGAACAGACGGATTTATGTCCCGATTAGTGTTGCAAGATTACCTCAAGAAATGCGCCTGGAGCATGTACAGATCTATTATCCCGAGGAAGTGGACGATCATGAAAATTTTGAATATCTAGATATTTTGTTTGTACTGCATGACCCCCTAGACTTGGGAAATTTCAGTGATGCTGCATCTGAATTTTTACCTGACTTTTGGCAGATCGTCGATTTAACCTATGAATTTGCGGCTATTTCAAATTCCATGGCAGCTCTACAAGAGGTCGCAAATGGTATCGTCATAGGAGCTAGCGTAGCTGCGTTGATTGTCTTGGGTTTGTTAATTCTGTTGTTTTTGCATGATCGTCGGAGCGAAATGGGTATCTATATGGCTTTAGGCGAACCAAGGAGGAAAGTTATTTATCAAATGCTGATTGAAGTCGTTATGGTTTCTATGGTTTCTATGTCATTAGCTTTATTTATTGGATATCAAATTTCTAGTCAGATGACGTATCAAATGTTGCGGCAGGAATTGGTTGAAAGTCAAACGATCTTTCCGAATCAAGACCGATCAGGTCGTGATTTCAATAGTATGGGGTTTGGCATTCAGATGACTGGTGAAGAGATGTTGGAAGCTTATTCCGTGGCTTTAGGTGGCACCACTATGCTAATCTTTTTTATATCAGCAGTTGCCATGATCGTGATTTCGACGATTATTCCCATTATTTATTTAACGAGGTTAGAACCTAAGAATATTCTGATGAAAAGTTCGTTAGGGTGATGAAGTGGGATGAAAAGGCGAGCTGCTTGATGCTGCCCGTCATCCAAAACAGATTGTTACATTTAAAATACATTTTGAAGTTAACTCCTTTGATATGATGATGAAGGTTGTGAAGTAAGGTATAAATCCGTCGCAAAGTGGCGGTTTTTTCTACATAAAAAATCTATTAAAAACGCTTGCGATTGTCACAAAAGCTGATAAAATGAAAGAAGTATGAGAATAAAGTCGAATAGAAAAAAGCTTTCTGAGTAGACCAGAAAGCATTGGATTAAGATGATCAGACGACTAGGCCGAACAAGCTATTTTGACAACACCCTTCTTCCCAATGCATAGATTGGAGTGGATGAGAATGAATTTCTTTAAAAGAGCATTAACAAGCATTAAAAGAACCCCTGTTAAGTCACTCATGCTATTTCTAATGATCTTCATTCTTGGCTCCGTAGTCTCAGGCGCAATTTCTGTTCGAAACGCTATCAATACAACGGATTTAAATCTAAGACGAAACATGCGGCCGATCATCTTATTAGCTGAAAGTTGGCATTTTCCTCCAGAAACATTTTCAGGAGTAGAGGGAGATTTTGATTTTTCGGAATTAGACGTTCTCTACGAACTAGGTCAGTTGCCTTATGTTGAGTTTTTTGATTACTCCATGCGAACCTTAATGACAACGACAGAATTAGCAATTTGGTATCCAAATAGTCGAGAAGGGGTTATGCCTTTGATAGGTGGTGTAGATCCAGAACTTGGCGAACGTTTTACAATTCGGGGTGCTTCGCATTCAGAGTTTATTGATTTAAGACAGGGGTTAATAGAGATCACTGCAGGAGAAACTTTTACGGAAGCGCAGCTTATTGCTGGTGAAGAGGTGGCTATCATCTCCAGACAACTAGCTAACCAGAATAACTTATCCATTGGTGATAGGATCCAATTGAATTCACTGGGATTAGAGATGGATGAATATGATGAACTTTTGCTTTATGTGGACGAGCTAAATGAATTTGAAATCATCGGGTTATTTGATGTGGTTGGTATAGAAGAGATTGAATTTGGACCAGTAGGGGCATGGACATTTTATGACATGAATGTTTTTCTTCGGACTAATCAGATTTATGTTCCTAATACCATTGTTAGAGAAGACAATGAAGTCCTTTCTCGGCGATTTGGCGAGACGTCGGAAAACCTAGGAGAAGAGGTAGACTGGGAGAATTTCAGTTATACTTATAGCATGAATCCTATCTATGTTTTGTACGATCCTTTGTACATCTCTAATTTTCGCGAAATAGCACAGCCTCTACTAGGTAATTTTTGGGGTATGAGTGATGGTTCTAACCGGTTTGAGCCTATCGCTAATTCAATGGCCACGATGAGGGGCGTAGCAAATGGTATTTTGTTAGGATCAATTGTAGCAGCCTTTATCATAGGAGGATTAATAATCACGTTACTTTTGCATGACCGACGTCATGAGATCGGGATTTATTTGGCGTTAGGAGAGAAAAAGGGGAAAGTTCTGAGTCAAATTTTAATAGAGATTCTAATGGTTACAATGGTTGCTATTACAGCATCTTTATTTGTTGGAAATTTTGTATCAAACCACTTGTCTCAAGAGTTATTGCGAAATGAGATTGCTGATCTTACTGTTGCTCCTAATACACTATTCTCTGGTGAGTTTATAGAACCATGGGAAAGGGCGGGGCTTCCATCACCAATGAGTGGCGAAGAAATGTTGGAGTTTTATGATGTGTCACTTTCAGGGGTGATTATTATAAGTTTTTATGCTACTAGCTTAGCCATTGTTAGCCTTTCTACGATTACCCCTATTATCTATGTAATGAAACTTGAACCAAAAGACATCCTAATGAAAAGCTCCATTGGATAATCAATAACTATACGAAAGTCAAAAACCATGCCCGTAAGCATGGCTTTTTCATTTATAACACTTTATCCAAAAAGCATTTTGCTCGTTCAGATGAAGGGTTGGTAAAAAATACCTCTGGCGATGCGTCTTCCACAATTTCCCCTTCATCCAAAAACAAAATCCGATCCGCCACTTCTTTCGCAAATCCCATTTCATGGGTCACTACGATCATGGTCATCCCAGTCTCAGCTAAGGATTTCATGACTTCTAACACTTCCTTCACCATTTCTGGGTCTAAAGCTGACGTCGGTTCGTCAAAAAGCATGACTTCTGGTTGCATGGCGAGGGCACGACAAATGGAAACCCGTTGTTTTTGACCGCCGGATAAGCTAGCAGGGTAGGCATCTATTTTATCCATCAGCCCCACTTTTTCTAACAAGTCCTTTCCGATTCTGTTCGCTTCATCTTTACTCAAACCTTTTACAGTCATCGGAGCATAAGTAATGTTTTCTAAAGCCGTCATATGCGGAAACAGATGGAAATGTTGGAAGACCATTCCAATTTTAGCTCGAATTTTTTCGATGTTAACTTTCGGATCGGTGACCGTTACTTCATTAAAAGTAATGATACCTTGTGTGGCCTCTTCAAGACCATTTAAACAACGTAAGAACGTCGATTTTCCAGAACCGGAAGGGCCAACAATGGCTACGACTTCGCCGTCATTAAAGGTTGTCGAAATGTTTTTTAAGACTTCGCTCTTTTTGAAGGCTTTTGTTAAATTCGTTACGTTAATCACTGACAGCCATCCTCCCTTCTACGTATTTTCCAACCATGGCGATCATCATGACGATCACATAATAAATCACACCAATCACGATTAAGGTTTCCAAATAGCGAAACGATCTTGCACCAATCAACATGCCACGACGCATTAAATCCGATAAGGCAACGGCGTTAACAATGGCCGATTCTTTAACTAAAACGGAAAACTCGTTGATGAGGGCAGGAAAAATGTTTTTTAAAGCCTGCGGTAAAATGATGTTTTTCATCATCTTCGGATAAGGAATAGCTAAGGCAAGAGAGGCTTCTGTTTGACCTTTATCAACGGCACTAATGCCTGAACGAATGATCTCTGCGATGTAGGCAGAGGAATTGAGTCCCATGGCTAACATAGCTGAACCATAAGAGCCGAAATCGACATTAAAGGCCATTGGAAGACCAAAGAAAATAAGGGTTAATTGTAACATAAGTGGGGTACCACGGAAGATGGAAATATATACCGTGGCAATCCCAGACAAAATTTTGATTTTACCTAGTCTCATTAAGGAGAGCAACGTTCCAAAAATCATTCCAAAGAAAATGGAAGAAGCGACCAAGATTAAGGTTGTTGTTAACCCACCTAAAATAAAGGGGAGTTCTGCTAATACGGGTGAAAAATCCATGTTTTATTACTCCTAACGGTTTTGATCTTAGTAATCGGTCCCAGCTAACCATTGTTCAACTAAGGCAGCCATGGTGCCATCTGCTTCCATTTCTGCTAGAACTTCGTTAACCTGCTCAACGAGGTCACTCCCTTGTGGGAAGGCAATGGCAGCTCCTAAAGCAACTGGTGGAATAATATCAACCACGTATAATCCGTCGTGGGCTTCTGCATGACCTTCTGCCGTTAATAAGTTAACGATAATGGCATCCACACGACCAACAAGAAGCTGCTGTACTAAATCAGGAATACGATCCATGACCATTGGGTCAATGTCCATTCCATCTTCAATTAAACCATTAGCAATGTCTTCTTGGAGGGTTCCAGTTTGAACACCAATGGTTAAGCCATTTAGCTCCTCCAAGCTAGTTAAAGGCGAACTTGCTAGGACTAATCCTGGATTCGATTGATAATAAACGTTACTAAAGTCAACCACTTCGGCACGTTCTTCCGTTGGAGACATACTGGCTAATACCATATCTACACGGTCAGATCTTAAAGCGGTAATCAAGGTATTAAAGTCCATGTCATAGATAACAAGCTCCATACCCAAAGCATCTGCAATGTACTGGGCGATGTCTACGTCAAAGCCAACGATCACTTCTTCACCATCGACGATTTCAATGAACTGGAACGGATAGTAATCGGCTGAGGTCCCCATTCTTAAGATAGGCATCTCGGTGTCTCCAGCACCACTATTACTATCGTTATCAGCACATCCAACGACTACCAACACCATAAACACGAACCCTACTAACGTCATCATTTTTTTCATCTAAATCATCTCCTTAAAATTGAAAATCTATGTAACAAAAAAGTGCACCTTGACGAATGCTTCATCATCATCGAGGTACACTTTCCCATTTTCTGGTAATAAAAAAGTGCACCTCGATCCTTGAAAAAGCAAGTCATCCGGATGCACTTTTATAAAACTAAAATCTAAACTTATAGCGGTAAATCAAGCGATTTTTTTAGTTTACAAAAATGCATCACTAAAAACCGCCGCCGCAAAGAGGACGCTTTGATCATAGATGGTGTGTTGTGACTCGTTAATGTGTTCATTAAAAGCTCCTCCTTCCGATTAAATTTTAGTTATCTTAACACATACGTTTTTAAAATGCAACCTTTAAAATAAAAAAGGTGTCCGTAATTTTTCCAAAGTGGGTGTCATACATTGATAAAAAGGTCGTTGTGATTAAGGTGGTTATGAGGGATGAAATGGTTGAATCGCATGGTATTGACATTGGTTTTTTTAGGGATGGTCAACCCACAAAAAGTAGTAGCGGTAGAAAGCATTAGTTCAGATTGTGGTCTTTTAATGGAGCAGATAACAGGGCGTGTATTATATGAGAAATGTGCAGATGAGCAAATGTACGTGGCGAGTATTACGAAGATCATGACTGCCATTGTTGCTATTGAACAGGCTAATCTTGAGGATTTAGTTGAGATTTTAGAGGAGGACCTTCATCAAGTGGGGTCTTCTTTGTACATGGTCCGTGGCGACCAGATGGTTTTGATCGATTTGCTATATGGCTTGATGTTAAGGTCAGGTAACGATGCGGCTTGGGCCATTGCTAGGCATGTTGGCGATGGTGATGTGGACGTATTTGTTGAGATGATGAACGAAAAAGCAGCTGAGATTGGGATGGATCGGACACGGTTTCAAAACCCTTCTGGTTTAGATGAAACAACCTATAACCTTTCAACCGCTCGTGACATGGCCCTTCTTCAACGGTACGCCATGAACCATCCCATTTACAGGGAGATTTCTGGCACGTCGGTTCATCGTACCACATCGATTGGAGGAAGGAACTTTGTGTGGAGCAACAAGCACCGTTTGATTAGAGGCCGTTACGAATACACGATTTCAGGAAAGACTGGCTTTACCGAAGAAGCCCGTCGTACATTGGTCACCTCTGCTAATCGTGAAGGGATCGAGTTAATTGTCGTAACCCTACGAGGGGGAGATGACTGGAACGATCACATCTATTTGTTTGAATACGGTTTTGACCGCTTTGATTTGAGACAGGTGACCGAAATAGGTGAGCTAGACTTTATCGACCGTGAAATCAGAGAAGCAACTGGTTTTGATCGACTCTTTGTAAGAGAAGAACGTCACGTCGTGTTGCGAGATGGTGAAGAAGTTAGAACCCATTTAGTGATGAATGACCAGAACGAGACAGGAGCGGTGGGACAATTAGAGTTTATTGTAGATGGTCATCTTATCGATTCGGTTCCGGTCTATGCCATGGAAGAAGCCCCCTCAGACGATGCCACGTGGTTAGAACGTGTTTTTGGCTGGTTGAGTGGGAATTAAGGAAGTCAAAGGAGGTGTTTGACCTGTGATTCACAAGATATGGATGTCCTTATTTATCATTGGAATTGTGTACAGTTTTTTAACAGGTCGAGTCGATTTAGTTAATCAGGCGATTTTGCAAGGAGCCTCTTCGGCAGTAACTTTGGTGTTTAGCTTAGCTGGTATTCTTATTTTTTGGACGGGTATTTTAGAGGTGGCTAATAAAGCGAAGATGCTGGATTTACTGAGCTTCGTTTTACTTCCTGTTACGAAGATTCTATACCCAAAGTTGGGACGGGATCATCATGCGGTTAAATATTTAACCACCAATATGATTAGCAATCTCCTAGGGTTATCTAGTGTCGCGACGGGATCAGGAATCAAAGCCATGCAAGAATTACAGGCAACCAACCCTGATAAATCAAAGCCAACGTTTGAGATGTATACGTTACTTGTTGTGAATACAGCTGGCTTGGTGTTGATTCCAACCACCATTATTACGCTCCGGTCAACGTTTAATGCCATCAACCCAACCGACGTTTACATGCCAATTTTGTTAACGGCTTTTTTGAGTACCGTGATTGGGTTAATTATCCATAACGTCCTGAGTCGAATTAAAAAAGTCCATTCGTCGGGAGGTAAAAGGTAATGGGAGTAGGGGTTTACATCGTACCAATCTTTTTACTGGTGGCTTTTGCTATGGCATTTATTAACCGGACAGCTGCCTTTGACGATTTTGTCGATGGCGCCAAAGAAGGGATCATTTCTGTTAAGGAAATCATACCTAATTTGGTTGGGATGATCGTTGGCACGAAGGTTTTTTTGGCATCGGGAATTTTAGATACATTAGCAGGAATGTTAGCCCCCGTATTAGGAATCTTCAACATTGAAGCAGCGACTTTGCCTTTGATGATTTTGCGACCTTTATCAGGAGCGGCATCTTTGAGTTTCGCCAGTGAGTTGATTCAGATTCATGGACCGGATTCTTTGGTGGGAAGGTTGGCTTCGGTTATTCAAGGGAGTAGCGATACAACGCTTTATATTATTACCATCTATTTTGCGGCGATTGGGATTCGTAACATGCGCTATGCTCTTAATTTAGGACTACTTGTCGATGTGGTTTCTTTGGTTTTGGCTGGTGTGTTTGTATCCATGTTTTTTGGATAAAGAGGGAGAAAGCCAAGTAAACTGAACAGGTCCTGTTCAAATCACTTGGCTTTCAGGAGAGATAATAACTTTTACAGCGTCCAATCAACCGGTTGGAGGTTGTTTTTTATGAGGTAGTCGTTTGCTCTGGAGAAAGGCTTACTCCCGAAAAAGCCACGATGGGATGAGAGCGGGGAAGGGTGGGGCGATTTAATAATGAGGTGTTTGGTTTGATCAATAAAGCGGATCTTTTTCTGGGCATGGCCGCCCCATAAAATAAAGACCACCTTTTCTTTTTCTTCGTTAATGGTCTTTAATATTTCATCGGTGAAGGTTTCCCATCCTAAATTGGCATGGGATAACGGCTGTCCTCCAAGAACGGTTAGGGTTGTATTTAGAAGGAGAACGCCTTGTTTAGCCCAAGAGGTTAGATTAGTAGTGGTCGGCCCTGGTGCATTTAAATCGGTGACCAGTTCTTGAAAGATGTTGCGTAAAGAAGGGGGGGGCTTCGTCCCTTCTAAAACGGAGAAGGAGAGGCCGTGGGCTTGACCTGGCCCATGATAGGGGTCTTGCCCTAAAATGACCACTTTTAACTCTTCCAAAGGAGTTAGCTCTAATGCTTTGAGAATGTTTGTATGAGGCGGGTAGACGGTGCGAGAATTGTAATCTTTTAAAAGCTGCTCTTTCAATTGCTTCATGTAGGGTTTTTGAGCCTCGGTTTCGACTAACTTTTTCCAAGCAGGTGACGTTATCATTGTGACACAACCTTTCTTCATTCAGGGATATCTGTTATACTATGGTTAAATCATACCACGAGTAGAGGTGTTTTAACATGGAAAATTGTGTATTTTGTAAAATTATTGCAAGAGAAATTCCTGGACACGTGCTTTACGAAGACAACGACGTGTTAGTCTTTTTAGATATTTCTCAAACGACGAAGGGGCACACCTTGGTTGTTCCGAAGACACATCGTAAAGACGTTTTCGAAATGGAAGCGTCTGAAATGGAGAAGCTCTTTTCTGTTGTCCCAAAGATTGCTAGAGCGATGAAGACGACCTTTAACTGTTCGGGGTTAAACATCATCAACAACAATGGAGAGTTGGCGGGGCAAACGGTGTTTCATTATCACGTCCATCTTATCCCGCGTTATTTGGATGATCGCTTTAAGGTGTTGTTTGTTAACAACATGGCAGAATACGATGGTGACGCCTTAGCGGCATTGAAGGATGAAATTAAAAGAAAGTTGGAAAGTTAACCTATGAAGTACAAACTGTTAGTATTAGATTTAGACGGAACGTTGGCATCGTCAGATCACCTCATTTTACCTGAGACGAAAGACGTTTTGATGAAGGCACAAAAGGCAGGATTAAAAGTTGTCCTAGCTTCAGGGCGTCCGACGCCTGGTGTTGTACCGTTAGCAGAGGAGCTGGAATTAGCTAAGTATGGCGGATTTATTCTGTCGTACAATGGCGGACACATGATGGATGCCAGAGGCGACATCATCCATGAAATTTATTTAAAGCCAGAGGAGAGTCATGAGATTTATGACCTAGCAAAAGCATTAGGTGCCAATATTATGGCTTATCATTGTAACGATATTTTTACTGAAGATTATGAAAAATACATTCAAATGGAAGTGGACATTAACGGGATGGATTTAAATCAGGTGGAAGATTTCAAAGTGGCAGTGGTCAACAACTCGATGAAAAATATGATGACGGGAGAGCCAGATCATTTGGCTGAAGTGGAGCGGGTTTTCAAAGAGAGGTTAGGACATCGTTATAGCATCAGTCGCTCACTGCCGTACTTTTTGGAAGTGATGCCTCACGGCATTAACAAAGCCTCTTGTTTAGAAAAATTACTCAACCTACTAGGTTTAAATCGCGCGGAGATGGTTGCTTGTGGCGATGGTTACAACGACATTAAAATGATTCAATTGGCCGGACTTGGCGTTGCCATGGAAAATGCGGTTGACGATTTAAAAAATGTGGCTGACTATGTGACAAAGAGTAACGATGACAATGGAATTGCTCATGTCATTGAAAAGTTCATCTTATAGCAAAAAAACAGGCTGGAATGTTATTCTATTCCAGTCCTGTTTTTAGTATGGCTTCGGCACGAAGGATCTCTTCTTTCGATGGAGAACGTTGATCTTTAAGCGGGTATTCGACCCCTAGAGCGTCCCATTTACTTTCACCGATGGAATGGTAGGGGAGAACCTCTACTCGTTCTACGGTACCAAGGGTATTTAGCTCTTTGATGTAGTCGGCTGTTCGTTTCAAATCTTCTTCAGAATCGGTTAAACCTGGGACTAAGACACGCCTAATCCACAAAGGCGTCCCAGAGTCTGCGATCAATCGTCCAACGGCTAAGATGTGATCATTTGAAATACCAGTCAGTTTTTTATGACCTTCTAGATCCATTAGTTTAATGTCGAGCATAAGGAGATCCGTATACTCCAACACATCGTATAATAACGGTGCTGTTCGATGGGTTAAACGGATACCGCCACTTGTATCAATGTTAGTATGAATGCCCTGCTCTTTACAAGCTTTAAAGAGTTCGATTAAAAAAGGGAGCTGAATCAGAGGTTCACCACCGCTAACGGTAATTCCACCACCTGAGGCTTCAAAAAACTCACGATATTTTAAAACTTCTTCCATGACTTGATCCACTGTCATTTCTTTTCCAGCATCGAGCTTCCAAGAGTCACGGTTGTGACAATATTGGCAACGCATGGTGCAGCCTTGTAGAAATAAAATAAACCGAATGCCAGGGCCATCAAGGTTACCAAAGGTCTCGATGGAATGAATGAGTCCTATGTTTGACATATTAACACCTCATAAAATAATCAAGGTAAAAGAGCGGCTTTCCCGCTCTTTTTTAGTATTCACCTATCATGTTTCGACTATACTCGATACACGTGCACGGCTTCATTACATACCGCCGTGCATGGTACGTGTAATAACGTCCATTTGTTGTTCTTTGGTTAGCTTGATGAAGTTAACAGCATAACCAGATACACGGATGGTTAGTTGAGGATATTTCTCTGGATTTTCCATGGCATCTTCTAGCATGGCACGATCAAGAACGTTAATGTTTAAGTGATGTCCCTTTTTAGCAATGTAGCCATCTAAAACAGCAGATAAGTTGTTAATGCGATCTTCCTCTGTTTTACCTAGAGCTTCTGGCACTAATGAGAAGGTGTTTGAAATCCCATCTTGAGCAGATTCGAATGGTAATTTAGCAACGGAAGACATGGAAGCGACGGCTCCGCTTGTATCGCGACCGTGCATTGGGTTTGCACCAGGTGCAAACGGCTCACCGTCTCGGCGTCCATCTGGTGTATTACCTGTTTTCTTGCCGTAAACGACGTTAGATGTAATGGTTAAGACGGATTGCGTTTGAATTTCTGCACGATACGTCTTATTTTGGGCTACTTTTGTCATGAAACGGTGAACAAGATCAACAGCGATTGAATCTACCGCGTCGTCGTTGTTTCCGTATTTAGGGAAATCACCTTCTACTTCGAAGTCAACTGCGATCCCATTTTCATCCCGAACCGGACGCACTTTGGCATACTTAATAGCAGACAGGGAGTCAGCTACAACAGATAACCCTGCAATTCCAGTTGCTGAAATGCGTTGCGCATCGCTATCATGAAGTGCCATTTCCACGCGCTCGTAGCAATATTTATCGTGCATGTAGTGGATGATGTTTAGTGTATTGACGTATAGCTCAGCTAGCCACTCAAGGGCTTGATCGAAGTTAGCCATCACTGAATCATAGTCTAAAATGTCATCTTGAAGCGAGCGCCAGTAAGGGCCTACTTGCACTTTAGTTTGCTCGTCTACACCACCGTTGATGGCATAAAGCAATGCTTTTCCTAAGTTAGCGCGAGCACCGAAGAATTGAAGTTGTTTACCAATTTTCATTGGTGATACGCAACATGCAATACCATAGTCATCACCGTACATCGGCATCATGATGTCATCGTTCTCGTATTGAATAGCAGAAGTTTTGATTGACATTTTTGAACAGTAGTTTTTGAAACCTTTTGGTAATTTGGTTGACCATAGAACCGTTAAGTTTGGCTCTGGTGCAGGCCCTAAGTTATCAAGTGAGTGTAAGAATCTAAACGAAGATTTTGTTACCATTGACCTTCCGTCTGCAGCCATTCCACCGATGGCTTCAGTTACCCACGTTGGGTCACCAGAGAAGAGAGCATTGTAATCTGGTGTTCTTGCGAACTTTACCAGACGTAGCTTCATAATGAAATGGTCTAACATTTCTTGTGCTTCGACTTCTGAGATCACATTGTTTTGAAGATCACGTTCGATGTAAATGTCTAGGAACGTTGAAATACGACCAATTGACATGGCAGCCCCATTTTGTTCTTTAATCGCAGCTAAGTATCCAAAGTATAGCCACTGGATGGCTTCCTGAGCTGTTTCAGCTGGTTTTGAAATATCAAAGCCGTAAGTCGCAGCCATTTCTTTAAGTTCACCGAGTGAGCGGTATTGCTCTGAGATTTCTTCTCTTAAGCGGATGGTTTCTTCGTCCATGGTTTTACGCGTGTTGTTGTGATCTTTTAATTTTTCTTTCATTAAACGATCAACACCATATAGAGCGACACGGCGATAGTCTCCAATAATGCGTCCACGTCCGTAAGCGTCTGGAAGACCTGTGATGATTCCAGACTTTCTGGCTGCACGAATCTCAGGCGAATACGCATCAAAAACCCCTTGATTATGTGTTTTTCTGTAATCGGTAAAGATCTTTGAAATTTCAGGGTCAATTTCAAAACCGTAAGCTTTTGCTGAGCTTTCAGCCATTTTGATTCCACCAAATGGCTGTAGAGAACGTTTAAACGGTTTGTCCGTTTGGAAACCAACAATTTTTTCTAGCTCTTTATCCAGGTAACCTGCATCGTGAGAAACAATGGTTGAAACTAGCTTTGTATCTAAATCTAGGACACCACCCGCATCTCTTTCTTGCTTTGTTAAGTCCATGACTTGATCCCATAATTTAGTTGTTGATTCAGTTGGACCAGCCAAGAACGAATCATCGCCTTCATAAACGGTCATGTTGTTAACGATAAAGTCACGCACATTAATGCTACTTTGCCATTCGTTACCTTTAAAATTTTTCCAAGCTTGCATATAAATACCTCCTATTTGAATGAGTTTCAGCTCATAAATCTTGATGTAAAAAATTTTATATCAAGCACAATTAAGCACACTTGTTCACTTTATCATTATAGTATGTTTGACTACAGAAAGCAATGGCTCTGGCACATCGACATACGCTTACAAAATATTCAGAAATAACAAACGAACCATTCTCTCGAGAGAACGGTTACGAAATAACTTTTGTATCTAGCGGTTCTTCCTCTTGATCACCTTCTGATTCTAAAGCGCTAGCTGACCCAGAACTAGGAACAATAACACTTAAAGCTTCAAGGTCGATGTCACTGATGTCACGGCCTTCTCCCTCAAGTACCTTTAAAATTTGTGCTTTTAAAAAGTCTAACTTTGAAATTTCATATTCATGTAAAATCACGGATAGTGAATCGCAATCAATCTCTATGCCAGCTTCTACTAACAAATCTCTCAAACCTTCAACAAACTCTGAATCAGCCTCTAGTATATTTGCTAAGTCCATGTTAAATACTTCACTCATTACAATCACCTTTAAGAACGCGAGTCGCGTTAATTTCGTTTTATTATACCTGTCACGATTAGCTATTATACCTGTCATGCTCAAGTAAAGCCTCACATTTCAGCCACTTTCGCTATGAGTGGCATTGAGATGCAATTAGGTAAGCTTAGCTTTCAAATTCACCTATTATATCTTCTGTTTGGTCAGCGAAACTAATCTATTATACGTTGATCATATCATGCTTATACTCGATTGTAAATAATGTGAATGAATAAGAGATAGGAAGTTGCTTTGTGATGTATCTAAAATTTTGAGTTGATATCGATGTTGAGATAGTCGATCAAAGCCTCTTGTAAGATGCGGGAAAAGTTGACTTTCTTTTTCTCGGCTTCTTTGTTTAGCCAATGGGGAATGGTTAAGTTTTTTCTGACGGTACGCAGGTCGTATTTGCGACGATAAGTTTCTAGATCAACATCAACTAGTGTAACGATGTCATCATCTTCAGATTGGATAGTAGATAGTGCAGATGGCTCAGGTAGGGGACGGTTAAAGTCCATTTGTTCACTGACACACCACAGAGAAATAGCATCTCGTGCCATTTCAATGGCATGTACTAGGTCGTTCCCTTGTGTATTAATCTGACAGTCAGGAACTGAAACGATGAAAAATTTAGAACCTTTACTAATGATAACAGGGTATGCAAGTTTCATAATGTTACCTCCTATAAATATAATGTTTTTAACCTGGTTATTCTATGCCATTTCTCCTGAGAATCTTCATAGCAAGAAGCTCACTTATTTCTCTTTGATGGCTGATAGGCTCGTTATAATTTCCATTTGTATAGATGTCATGACTACCACCACGGCGCTTTAAATACCAGCCGTTTTCCTGAAGCTTTTTGATTAAATCTCTTCTTTTCATTTCGTACCTCCTATTGTACGCATTTAGTGCGCATTTGTCAACGACTAATGTCAAATTTATCAGATTTTCAGTTGCTGACAATTTGTCAACAGTTGAATTCATCTAGTCCCCCCATGGCCAAATGTGAATGCTATAGCGTCCATTTCGCAATCGGAATTGTACTGTTCCATGAACAGCATTGCTCAGTAAGGGAATCTCCAATTGATCGGTCACGTCAAATAATTCTTGGGAGGGATGACCGTAGAAATTTCGGCGTCCCACCTGCACCACGGCATATCGAATGTTTAAAGCTTCCATGAACTCCAGAGAGTTAGAGTGACGGGAGCCATGGTGCGCCACTTGATAGACGTCTACCCGTTCCAAAGGATTATTAACCAGTATCACGTCTTCCGTTGGATGACCGATGTCACCTGTTAACAGGATGCTCCACCCCTCAACATCAACGGCCATAACCAAGGAATCTTCGTTGACGTCCTGATTGTCAATTTCGCGGTGAATGAAGGTATAATGCTGGTTGCCACAGGTGAAAGTATCGAGAGGGGTTGCTCGATGAACTGGAATACCAAGTCGATCAGCTTCATCTAAAATGGTCTGGAGTTGGTCGCCAGCTTCCGCCTCGCTTATAATAAGACCACCTACTTCAAATCGATTCATTAGCGGGATCGCCTCGGCAATGTGATCGTAATGCTCGTGAGTCAAAATCAATAAATCAACTCGGCGAACGCCGTTGCCCAGGAGATAGGGTTCCAATGTATTAGAAAAGATGCTGGGATTGTGACCTCTCACGCGACTCACGTCACCTCCTGTGTCCACGACGATGGTGCAGCTATGGTAAGGGGACCTGATAATGGCAGCATCACCCTGACCAACGTCTAAAAAGGTCACCGCTGAATAAGGTTGCCATAACCGAGCTCCCTCCAACACCAACACGTAGACTCCGATCAGGGCCAACCGAATCCAAAGTTTGCGATGTCGCTCATAATAAAAGCAACTTAGGAGCAGGCATCCCATCAGTAAAACAACTCCCACCAAAGGTAGGGCACCAAAAATCAAATTCACATTTAAAATCGGATGTAAAAATAAGTTTATCTCTTCAAAGATTTCCAATAGAAAGTTAGTTACCGGACTCAGAAAAGGCAAAAACAAACTCACTAACAACGCAGGAATGATAAACTGCATCAACAATGGAACAAGCAGTAAGTTCGCTACATAAGAGGTTACATTCACCTCAAACCCTGAACTAACAGAAATCGGAATCGATGCCATTCGCGCCAGGTAGACAATGGCCAGCTTCGATTTCAACGGAGATGAGCCTTGTAAAGTTGGTCTGGAACAAATGAGTACAAATGAAATCCAAAAGGAAAACTGAAATCCACCTTGATAAACGAGTAGGGGATTCACAATGAAGCACGCCATAAAAACAAGAGCAAACACATCAAAAGACGACAACCCTAACTTAAACCGTCGATTAATCAGGGAAAGAAGTGACATGGAGCTGGCTCGAACAATGGAAATGGAACCACCAGCAACAAAAATAAAGGCGATACAAAACAGGACGACCACACCATCTACGAAAAGATCAATCAATCCGATCCGTTTCAACCCGTCCTTTAAAATGCCAGTTAGCAAGGTCACATGGACACCAGAAATGGCAAGTACATGCAAAATTCCAAGGTCTGAGAAGATACTCATGATATCTTCATCCATGTCACGTCGCAATCCGAAAAAGAAAGATTGTAAATACGAAGACGTTGGTTCAGGAAAGGTGTTCTGAACCCAGTCTCCTAGTTGATGTTGAATTTGCCATACTGAAAAACGATCGCTAACCACCGTTACCTGATCGGTGTGCATGGTTAAATGGATCCCTTGATTAAGCAAGAAATCCTGAAAATTAAAACGATGAGGCACCGTTGGTGAAGTAGGGGAGGAAAGCCTGCCATATACTTCAATGGTTTGTCCCGGAGCGAGGCGGGGTTCTGCGTTACGCAAAGTCATAAACACGGAGTGACCGTCTATGTCAATCATAGCGGTCTGTCTGTCATCCGATTGCCGGCGAATGCGGATAACCTCTGCGACATACGCCCTTGGAACGCCGTCTAGATCTGGCAAAGTAGGGTGCTGGTTATGGAAATGAAGCCAGCCTACACTTGCTCCAAAAATCAGAAAGAACAGCCAGTATTTTTTTGGAAACCTGACGCAGAAAAAGACAAGTGATAGAAGTAAGATGTACAAACCGTTATACACCAAAACTCCTAATAACACGCAGAAAGCACCATAAATTAAATGTTGACGTGCTGGCTTAATAAACGCCAGCCCTGTTCTAAGGTTCAATGAGATCACGGATGCTATCCAATCTCCCCGCTCCAATTCCAGGTACATTGGTTAACTCATCAATGGAATTGAAAGCCCCATTTGCCTCCCGATGCTCCACAATGGCTGACGACAAAGCAGGACCAATCCCAGGTAATGTCTGTAATTCTGCTTGAGATGCCCGGCTAATGGAAATCAATCCCGAACTTGAAGGCGTTCCACCAGCTTCAGGTGAAGCTCCTTCTTGGTTGACCACCTCAACTTGGACCTCATTCCGATGAGGGACAAAGACCACCATCTCATCGTAAATTCGTGCCGCCTGATTGAGGCCCTGTGTGTGAGCATCAGCAGTTAAACCACCCGCGGCGGCGATCACATCACCGACACGTGCATCCGCACTTGCTTCGACGACCCCTGGTTGATAGACCTCACCTTGGACATCAACAAAGACCGTTCCGCCCCTATCAGGAACTCCTGCCTCGCTGACCAAGCCTTCCTCACCTGTAGGTCTTGTATTCCTCACCTCTACTTCGCCATCGTCTACTTCAAACAACGACCCTGTTCCTTGATTCGCAGATCCCATCAAAAAGAAAAGGGCAATGATCCCAACGATCACGCCCCCTAAAATCAATAATTGCTTTTGCATTAAAAAACCTCCTAGGTAAATAGTTTATGAGCAAAAGACAAGTAACGAGAAGAAAATGCCGATTACTTGGCTTTTGCAGGCTACTTTATACGTGTGAAAGCCAGGTAAAAGGTGAATATGCCCACTTACTTGGCTTTTATAGATGAAATTAGCTGCCTAAAAGACAAGTAAAAAGTAAAAATAACTGATTACTTGGCTTTTCAACTCACGCCTTGCCAAACTCCCCCGGAAGTGATGGGCTTTGCTAAACTCACAATCACCCCTCTTATCCCCTTAGGGGGGAAAAATGTGCAAAGACTCCGCTTATGCTATATATAAAAATTACCCCATATCTTTATATACGCAAAAAAATAAAAAAAACCTGCTAAAATAACAGATTTTTTCAAAAAAGGCGAAAAAAATCGTTTTCTAGAGGCTTGTCTGGGATATAGGAGCTAGAAGATATGCATATACGTTTATGGAGAAAATTCAGGTTCTATTTGTATGGCCAATTGCGAAGTAAAAGAAAACTGAAATTCTCAAGCAAATCACCCAAGAATCGGTGAAAACGGTGTTTTAGTGATAGTAGATTATCATTGGATTGCCTAAAAATTGATTTCAATGATAATTGATCAAGTTGTTTTACTTAGCCATTAAGCAAGAATTTCATAAATAAATCGGTGAGGAGTTTTTACTTTTCATCTAACAAAAGCCCGTATTAGGACTTGGCGATTTTCGCAATGGCCTAAATTCTATTTGTATTCTAAAAGGGGCTAATATTACCATTCGACAGCACACAGCGTAGAATAATTCATTTGATCTTGCACATGTGGGAACGCCCAGCATACACTAAGTGTAGTGAGCATTAACATGGATGTGATGATGGAGGACGTTAATATGCATAATCAAAGAGTAGTTGGTAAACGTCGAATGTATTATAACCTATGTCATGGTACTTATGTGAGGGAAGTGACTGACTATTATATTTCGGGGAGGTCACACTCAAAGAAGAATGACTGTCACTGTAGATGTGATGGGTCGGAAAGTTCTGAATTCGATCCGTGTGACGCAGTGCATCTAGAAGAACCAAATGAAGAAGCCCGGTTGGCTGGTATTCAAGTCCAACTAAGACATGCGGGCGAAGCGACCGTTAAAAGCGGAGAACACATTGTGTTTGATCATACACTCAGAAAAACGGGTCACATCATCGGTTATAAAAAAGAAAAAGGAGAGTTCTTGTTAAAACAACCAGGACTTTACTTGATTAATTGGGACATTGCTATCGAGGATGATTCAGAAGAACATTTTCCTCGATTTGCGATTCTAGAAAACGATGAAATTCTTTGTGATGCCACGCTGCCGACGACAAAGGGTCAACTGAGCAACAGCTGTTACGTCGTTGTTGAAGATAATCCAGTCGTCCTATCACTAACTAATAAAACAGAGGGAGGTGTTCAGCTATCTAGTGGGTCGCCTGTTGCTAATTTAAACATCGTTCAGATCAAAGAACAATGCATTGAGGAATAAAGAAAAGTTTATCCATGTGCCACCCCGCATAGATAAACTTTTTACTTAGCTTTGATAACCTATCCCACGCTGATTCGTTTCAGTTTAAACGAACTTATCATCATCAGAGCAAGTATGACAACCATCAATACTGTAGCGAAGCAACCGACCCCTAAATAGTAACAAACCAGGCTAACACCACTTAACAGGATACCTGCCATGGTAATCGGAAGTCCGCGAAAATGACCATCAAACTCGTTCGTATTATAATTAGCTAATCGCCAAGCACCAGCAATTAAAAACAAAGCAGAGGCCATCGTAATCCATAGGGAACCACTACTAATGCAATGTAGAAAAACGACAGGTGCCACACCAAAGGTCACCAAATCTGCAAAAGAGTCTAACTGTTTACCAATGGCTGAGGTTGCATTAAGTTTTCTTGCTACAAAGCCATCTAAGAAATCGCAAAGTCCACCCATCAAGATCAAGAAAAGGATGCGTTGCGGATACTGACAGCCGACACGAAAGGTCAACAAAATAGCAGATAGACCTAATGCTAAGTTTAAAATGGTTAATGCGTTTGGTAAATGATTAACTAGCTTCATAATCGTTAACCCTCCTTGTCAATTGATAAAAACTGATAAAACCAAAAGCCATTAAAGCGACCAACCAAAAACTAATGAATCTAAAGACAACAGTAATAATAAGGGCATCGCTTAGATGAAATCCAACCGATACAAACAAAGCAGACATGGTTGCTTCAAATCCACCTAAACCGCCAGGGAAAATAGGAAGCATAGCAACTAGGTAAGAAGAAAAGACAATGGCACTCAGATGAATAAAATTGACCTCTGGAACAAACTGAATGGCCAAAAGATATAACTTGATGGGATAGCCACCCCAAACTAGAATAGACAAACCCACCAGTAACAACCAAGCAGTAGGTCGCTTTTTAACTGTCATGATTTGTTCCAGTACAACGAGCAAAAAATGATAAAATTTTCCGCCCGTTCTTGAAGATGGCTGCTCTTTTTTTTCAAGGGTGATTTTTAATTGGTGGGGAAATAGAAAAAGACAAAGGGCGATCAACAGAAAAACAATCAAAATAAAGTGGACCACAACTTGCAAAAGTGCAACATTTCCAATCGGTAAATCGCGAGTGACAGAGCCAATGACAAACAGATTGATAAAAAAGAAAACACTTAAACTAAACAACTTTTGCAACGTAACCATGGACGCCGCTTCTTTTGCAGAAGCAGAGCTCATACGTGCGATCTGTACACCGCGAGTCACTTCGCCACCTATCTTAACCCCAGGCGTGATGGCATCGAATACATTGCTTTGACAATTAATATATAACATGCGTGAAAAAGAAATCGGCGTATTAAAAAAATGCATGATGTGGTACCACTGGAAATTGATTAAAAGTTGAGTGATGACTTGAACGACAACGAGGGTTGCTAACAACCACAAAGGAACCTCCTTTATACTCAGATAGAGACTCTCTACATCAAATTGCCATAAGAAAAAAAGAAACACGACAGTAACTAGCGTTAACAGCAACCATCTTTTCATCACAGCGAGCCTTCCTTTTTTATATACAATTGCGTGCGACCAATGTTACGTAGTCTTTTATGGAAAATTTGTTGACAACAATGAATGACCGAATTTGACCATTGGCTATATAGTTTGTTCAAACACTTTCGCGGTCTGCGGACTAAAATCTTCGTTCCGGGGTTGACATGAGCTTCTACTTGAGCAAACACTTGATTCATTGGAAAAACTTGCAGTGCTAAATGAACAATGGAGAAAGGAGCGAGAGGAAAGTCTAAACTAGCTCCGTCTTCGCATCGAACCGTTACATGAGGCTGTAGTCCTAAGCGATCGATCACTTCTTGAGCTTTTTTTGCACAAGCTTCATTGTTATCAATCACAGTGACTTTTGCGCCAGTGGTCTGATGTAGCAACACCGCACTAAAAGGGCAGAGCCCACCACCAATACAAAGAATGTTATCGTCTTTTGTAATGCCAGCAAGCTTGATCTCTCTTTTCACTACACTATCATAGTACTTAGAGGTCAGCCAATAAAAAAACTTCTGTTCAGCAGACAACGCTTCAATTTTTTGAGTAAAAGTGGTGATTTTTTGTAAGTTAAACATAACGGTTACTCCTAGAAAAAGAATCTGATGGCGTGGTTAATGACCCCACCTGTAAATAACGCCAACGCAATGGTCGAAACGGTAATGACTAAAGCTGTTTTTAACTTAAACTCTTTAGTAAGAATGGCAAACACTGAGATACAAGGCAAGTACATCAGGGAGACGACCCCACCAACAAAGGCTTGGAGCGGTGTCAGACCAAGTGCTAATAACGGAGCGACTGACATTTCACGACGAATGATACCGAGGATTAAGCCAACGACCGCTTCAGCTGGCAACCCGAGCCATTGGCTAACTAACGGTTGTGCATACTGTGCGATCGCATCGAGCAGACCGGTTTCTGCCAAAAGGGCGGCAATGACAATGGCGATCATCATTGGAACTTCAGCTTCCATCATAAAATGCTTCATGCGAGTAGCTAACTTCCGGAAATAAGCCTTACGTTCAGGAATTAATAAATTAGGGACTTCTAACAATAACGGGTCAACCTTTCCCTTGATGAATTTGCTGGCAACAAAGGCTGCTAATACGAAAAGGGTGATAGCAAATAACGTCATGGCAACGCCTAGCCACCATGCGTACCCTGATAAAAGAGCAATCAAGGCGCCGGTTTGAGAAATACAAGGAATAGCAAAACAAATGGCTGCTGTAATGACAAGGCGCTCTTTGCGAGACGTGGCGGCTCGACTACCAATAATAGCAGGAACGGCACAGCCGAATCCCATCATAACGTGAATGAGACTACCGCCTTGTACTCCTAGCTTCCGCATCACATTATCAAACAAGACACTAATGCGTGGCAAGTAACCGGAATCTTCTAGAAAAGAGAAGGCCACATAAAACAAGAAAACGTAAGGGAAGATGAGAGCAAGGATCCATTCAAAGCTAATAACAAAGATGCCAAACTCCCCGATTAAGACATTGAGGAGCATGCCTTCAGGTAAAAAAGAAGAAAAGACCGTTTGGAAGAACGGAACAATCAATTGGTTAACAAGGGGGAGCAAAAAGAAAGCACGAAGAAATCGTCCACCACCAACGACCACACCAATCAGCAAAAGCAAAGATAAAATAGCGATCGGGATACCAGGGAAAGGCTGCATCATCGCATCGCCCAACCGATCTAACAAGTTAGGGGTCTGATCGTGCTTTTTGCTAACGCGTAACGTAATTTCTCTTGCTACTTCCCACACGTCGCCCATGTGACCTTTTAAAGGGCAGGAAAAGCAACCACTAGTACATCCAGTTTCTACGGGTGCTTCAGAAATTAAAAGATCCTCTAAAGCTGATTTCACCTCATCTAAACCCTGACCTTTGACAGCCACCGTTGCAATAACGGGTGCGCCAAGCTCTTGCGCGAGTTGCTTGACGTTAATGTCAATGCCACGTCGCTTAGCAACGTCCAATAAATTCAACGTATAAATGACCGGGATCTGGTGTTTTTTAATTTCCAGAGCCAATGCTAGATTTCGTTCTAAATTAGAAGCATCTAAGACGCAAACAATGGCTTCAGCACCACTTTCAATGAACTGAGTCGCTACCGATTCCGCTTCAGAAGTAGGGATCAAAGAGTAGACACCAGGAACGTCAATTAAACGATATTCTTTTCCTCCAAGAGAAAAGCGTCCCTCCATAAAACTAACGGTGGTCCCTGCGTAATTGGAGCTAACCGCATGAATGCCTGTAAGCTCAGTGAAAAAGACACTTTTTCCTACGTTAGGATTCCCCATTAAAAGGATTTTATTGTTTTTTTTCAAAGCGGACGATTGATTTTGTCCGACGTTACTACAGCCTGTCATCGTCATCCACCTCCCCAACCGCAATTTGCTTGGCAATGTCTTTTCCGATGGCGATCTGATACTCTCCACCAACGCTTAGTAAAACAGGACCGCCAAAAGCGTAACGATGTTGTAGCTTTACCTCAGATCCAGCACGTAAACCTAAACTTTTTAACAACCCCACATCAGGAACACTTTTGACATAAAACGTTCCTTTCTTTTTTGCCCCATATAAATTGATGGTTTGACTATTCATGATTTTCTATCCTTCTCGAATACTTTGATTATCGAATTATATCACAAACAAACTAAAAAAGCGAGTCCTTTGATCATCAAAGTTCATCGCTTTTCCTAATCCTAGTTAGTGTTTCGGTTTAAAAATCAAGGCCGCCAAAAAGGCAAACAAAATGGCAGAAGTAATACCGGCCGCTGTTAACTCGAACATTCCCATGGCAATCCCAAGGAGACCGTGCTCTTCTGCAGCATCCATGGCCCCATGAACTACCGAGTGGCCAAAGCTCATAATGGGAATTTGGGCGCCAGCTCCAGCCAATACAATCAAACGGTCGTATAAACCAAATACATCCAAGGCAGCACCAATCACAACGAACAAGCTGGCGACATGAGCAGGCGTCCATTTAAAATAATCCAACATAAGTTGTCCAATCCCACAAAGTAATCCACCCACTAAAAAAGCGTATAAAAAGATCATTGGCTTCCACCTCCAGACGGTGACGTTAAGGCAATGGCATGAGCCACACACGGGATCGATTCCTTCTGAGCCATAATCAAAGGATTCAAAAGTGCACCGGTGGCAACCACCAGGATACGGCTTACCTTTCCTGTTCGTAATAAGTCACAAAGGTAACCAAAGGTAACCACACTCACACAGCCGGCGCCACTAGCTCCAGCAAAAGTAGGCGATTCTTGCGCATAAATCAAACTGCCACAATCTTGATGGCGATCTGAGATGTCGTAGCCGACCTGCTTTAACAGATCAATCAAAAGAGGACTTCCTTTATCAGAAAGGTCACCTGTTACAATCAAATCATAGTAATTGGGGTTAAGATGTAGATCTTCAAAATGTTGCTTGATGGTAAGGGCGGCAGCAGGTGCCATGGCAGATCCCATGTCAGCGGGGTCTTTTTGCTTGTAGTCTACCACGGCACCAATGGTAGCTGACTCGATGCTAATGGTTGAAGGAACGTTACTAGCAATGGCAGCTCCCGCTCCTGTTGTTGTGTATTGAGCCGTCTCTCCTTTGGGTGCGCCATATTCGACGGGATTTCTAAACTGCTTTTCAGCTAGGTTGTTGTGACTACTTGCAAAAGCTAGTCCGCGAGTGGCTAGATGGTTGGCGATGTAAGTGGAAGCTAGAATCAGGGCTTGAATTCCCGATGCACAAGCTGAGTAGACACCAAAAAAGGGGATGTCAAATTGACGCATGACATAATTGCTAGGGACGATTTGGTTGACCAGGTCACCACCAAAGGCAAGGTGGATATCAGACTCTTGTAGACCTGCTTTCTCTAAAGCTTTTTTAATCGCCAAGGTTGACATTTGGATTTCAGCTTGCTCCCAAGACTTTTGACCAAAATAAGGGTCTGACTCGTGGAGATCGAAGTGATCAGCAAGTGGCCCTTTTGATTCCATGTCACCCACAACGGTGGCCGTTTCTTCCAAATAGACGTTGTTAAACTTAAAAGATGCTTTTCCTAATTTCATAGCAGGCCTCCTGATAGCACATAGCTGGTATAATGATCAAGAGCTGGTGCGATCCCCATTTCCACAAGGAAGTAGCGAATAAGACCAAAAAAGAAACCAGATAAAATAGAGATGACCAGAATGGAGCCAGATATTTTTAAAATACCAGGTGCGATACCAAGAACGATGCCTTCTGACTTCCCTTCAAGTGCAGACGATGTGACCGTATTGGCAAAGCCAGTAATGGGGATAATCCCCCCTAACTTAGCGATTTGACCGAACTTATCGTAAACGCCCAATCCCGTTAAAACAGATGCGACGAATACAAGGGTGATAATCATAAAAGTAGGCGCTATTTCGGGATCAACACCCAGTGTATGTTCATAAAGCCAGCTCAAAGATTGACCGACTAAAGCTAGAAGCCCACCAAATAAAAAAGCAGACGATGCATTTTTCATGTAAGCTGGCTTTACTTCGTGCGCTTTAATAATCCTTTCGTATTCCTGTGTTTTCATCGATAAAAACCTCCTCTTAAAGCCTCCTTATTATGAAACAAAGCCATAGGTTTCATTCTTGAAGTGATGAGCTTTTACCAAAAGGTTTTTTTGTGATATACTTCTAGATAACGAACAAGCCAACTACGAGGAGTGAGAATATGAACATTGAAACATTGGCCTCAAGAAGGTCAGCCATCTTAAATACCATGGAAATGGGCAGCATCGCCGTTGTTTTATCTGGAAACTTAGTTCCTAGGACAGCGGATCAATTTCATGAGTTTGCGATCTGGCGCAACTTTTTTTACTTAACGAACATTGACCGTTATAATATGGCACTGGTTCTAGTAAAGTCAGACGTAGGTTCCCGCGCGTATTTATTTATCGATGAAGTGACTGAGCTTGAGGAAAAGTGGGAAGGTTTCCGCATGAAGAAACCAGAGGCGAGTGCCCTGACTGGGATTAAAGAAGCGGATATCTTTAGTATGAAAGACCTAACCAAAACATTAGGCGGATGGATCGTTAACGAAAACATCGAGCATGCTTATTTTGATCTGGAGCGGATCACGTATAACCACCCAGATAGTGAGCAAGTTCTGTTCTCCAAAGAACTGGTATCGAAGTACCCGTATCTGAAAATTAATAACTTATTTAGAACCTTGGCTAACTTGCGTCAAATTAAGAGTACGGAAGAGGTGGCTCACATGCGTAGGGCGATCGCTCATACTCGTACGGGAATCGAAGCGATGATGAAGGCGTCCAAGCCAGGAATGTTTGAATATGAAATCGAAGCTTACTATGACTTTGAAGCCAAGCGAGCTGGTGTTCATGAAAAAGGTTTTGGAACCATTGCGGCATCTGGGTTTAATGCAACGGTACTGCATTACCGTGACAATAACACCCAAACAAAAGACGGCGATTTGATCTTGTTTGACCTTGGCTGTGCTTGGAATCATTATTCGGCAGACATTACCCGCACGTTCCCGGTAAATGGTAAATTTACAACGCGTCAAAAAGAAGTCTACGAAGCGGTACTTGATGTGGAGAAAACCGTGATTGAAAGCATTAAGTCAGGTGTTAAAATGTCAGAGCTAAATAAAATCGCTCGTGACATGCTGACCGTGAAGTGTCGTGAATTAGGTTTGATTGGTGATAACGACGAAGACGTGTTAAAGTATTACTATCATAGCATTGGACATCCATTAGGGCTAGATGTGCACGACGTAGGCGGACGTGAATTCGTATTAGAAGCAGGAATGATCATTACGATTGAACCAGGCCTTTACATTGCTGAAGAATCAATCGGGATCCGAATCGAAGATGACATTTTAGTCACAGAAGATGGCTACGAAAACTTGTCAGCAGACATCATTAAAGAGGTTGCCGATATTGAAGGATTTATGAAATAGCCCGTCATTTTTTGTAAATAAAGAAAAAGTATTGACCTTTAGATGGAAGGCTGATAAACTAGCCTTAGTTAGCTTCGCCAAAGGCTAACGTCCTTAATTAGATGGCTACCAGTTAAGAGCATGCCACGCCATGGTGGCCATCTAATTAAATCCTAACGACGACCTTGATGAGACACACTTCAGGTGTCTTTTTTTGTTTGCAGCCATTTAATTTTTTAAGAAATTTTAACATTGGGATGTATATTTTTTTGATTTTTGGCCATCATGGGGTATCAGGTTTTAAACGGGGGACGTTGAAATGACAGACAAAGCGAAGTTAGGACTATTATTTAGTGGGATTGTGGTGACCCTTTTAATTCAGATGTTATTTGGTGGAAGCGTTGAGGCAGTCGAGATTGTAATGGTTGACCAAAGAATGGAGCAAAGGTCTGTTAGGTACGATCACGATTTGCGATTACGTGTGATTGCTCATTCTGACGATTCTTTTGATCAGGTGGTTAAACGTGTAGCTGTCTTCGCAGTAGAGGAGATTTTAAATGGTTACGATGGAACAGACATCGGGAGGTACGTGCAAGGAAACCTGGTAGAAATTAGCGAAAACATTGAGCGTGTATTTGCTGAGATTGATGTAGAAATGGAAGTCGAGGTAAGTTTTGGTTACCATTATTTTCCAGCGAGCTCGGGTTACTACGAGAGCTTGGTTATTAGGTTGGGGGATGCAGAAGGAGAAAACTGGTGGTGTTTTATTAATCCGGGCATTTGTACGGTACCTGGAAATGAGGCTGAGCATGTAAACGACATACAAGTTGACGTGACCGAAGCGGTCCAGTATAGCTTAGGCGACCGTGCGCGACAATTTGTTGGTGGACTGTTTAATCGAAATTCCGATGAGACAACGGCCGTGAGTTCAGAAACTGATGCCATTGATTGGTTTCTATTTGATGACGAGCGGGAGTAAGAATCGACAGAAGGAAAACATTTTCATCAAAAAAACTTGCTAAATTTAGCAGGTTTTTTTTGTTTTTCTGCGTATATAAAGGTATAGGGGTAATGTTTGTATATAGCATAAGCGGAGTCTTTGCACCTTTTTCCCCCTAAAGGGATAAGTTTCACCCCAAGGGTACTTGTTCAGCTAAAGCAAACAAGTTTGCGAGCTTCACTGGCGCGCTAAACTTGCAAGCTCGCTAAGCTCAGCTTTATGCGTATATAACTAGTAGGGGGACTTGTGAATTTAGCGAAGCTCATCACCATTGGGGAGGTTTGACGAGGTATGAATTGAAAAGCCAACTGATTGTTATTTTTGCTCTTTACTTGTCTTTTAAGCAGCTAATTTCATCTATAAAAGCCAAGTAAAGGTGAATATTCGACTTTTACTTGGCTTTCGCACACATAAAATGGTCTGTAAAAGCCAAGTAATCGGCATTTGCTACTGTTTACTTGTCTTTTACTAAACTTTATCTAGGAGGTGAAACGATGGAAAGAGCATGGCTAGGAGATGACCTAATTGATTTAAGTCGGTTAACGCGTGATGAAATTGCTCACTTAAATCGACGAGCAAGATACACCTGTTTCACATGTAAGAAGGACGTTGTGTTTAAAAATGGGGCACGGAAAAAAGCGCATTTTGCACATGTGGGAGAAGAGAAGCGGAATTGGCAACCAGAAAGTGCGGCGCATCGTTTAGTGAAAGAGGCGTTGGCTAGATGGTTACGTGAGCATCATGTGCCGGTAGAGGTGGAACGACGTTTCATAGACATTGATCGGATTGCAGACGTCTACTTTGAGTTTCAAGGAAGGAGATATGTTTTTGAAGTACAGAAAAGCCCCATGAGTGATCTGGAGTTTAAGCAAAGAATCGATGATTATGAGCAAATTGGGATTACGGTGGTTTGGGTCTTTTTAGGAGCGGTCACCCAGAAAAAAAATTGCTATCGATTACCAGCTGTTATGCAAGGAAGGGTTCTGGATAAATACCTTCATTTTTGTACACAAAGGGCTCGGATGACCCTCTTCGAGCAACCGATCTTTTTATCAACGAGAGTGGTTTATTGTCAGGCGGTTAACAAGCGATTGGCTGATCTATCTTTAGGAGAGGTGTTGAGGTCTACTAAAGGGAAGGTATGGCTGGATGCTTCTTGGTTGGGGGTGAAAGAACAGTTTAGGCGAAAAGGGTGGGTGCGTGGATCAAAGTCTGAAATGAAGTTAGTGGAACAGTGCTTATTGCGTGGCTTTAATTTAGCGATGGTACCACCTATTGTGGGATGGCCAGTTCCTGGGGGAGCTATGGGGAAGCCGTTATTTGTTTGGCAGATGTATGTGGTCATGATTTTGCTGAAACATTTTAAGGTCGGCGATACAGTTAAGATTCAGGAAATGGTTCGATTATTGGTGGTCGAATACGAGTTTTTTAAAGGAGTAGAAGTAGCGATTCAAGTGAAGATTTATTTGAGATGGCTGGTCAAATTTGGCGTACTTAAACAGCGAGGGAATCAACTTGAATATTTTGAACTTCCTGAGATCAAGAAAGCCATGGAAGGTTGCTTAGAGGGAGACCGAATTCTTTATGAACGGATTGTTAATGGATCAAAATAGTGATACAATCATTGGCAGTTATTTACAGGAAGGATGTCGGAACATGGCAGTAGAAAGTGGATCTCAAAAAGGAAAACAAAGTGTGCTAAAAAGGCGAAGTGTTGTGATTTTAGCGACGTTGTTCTGTTGTTTTTTATGGGGGAGTGCGTTTCCGGCAGTGGCTGCTAGTTATGACTTGTTGCGTGTCAATTTAGAAGATACCTTTCAGATTATTTTGTTTGCTGGCATTAGATTTATGATCGCCGCCTCTTTAATCTTTGCTTATGCCATCGCTACAGGGAAAAAAATGAGGGTGGAGGTGAAAGGACTTGGGAAAATTGCGATTTTAGGCTTATTACAGACCTTTGGTCAATATGTGTTTTTCTTTTTAAGTATGCGGACGGTCCACCCGGCTAATGCTTCGATTCTAGCCTCAACTGGGATTTTTTTTACGGTTATCATTGCCCATTTTATTTATAAAGACGATCGTTTAACGAGTAGGAAGGTGTTAGGGTTGTTTTTAGGGATGTCTGGTATTGTTATTTTGAACGGTGGTGCTTCCGGGACGTTTTCCTTTACCGGTGAAGGGTTTATGATTATGTCCATGTTATTATCAGCGGTAGCGGGTGTTTATACGAAGAAACTTGCAAGAAGCCTGTCTCCTTACGCGATAGCAGGATATCAGCTTTTACTGGGATCGATGCTCTTAATTGGCTTAGGACTTGTATTTTCGGGACCACCTCAATTAACACTCACTTGGATTTCGACGCCACTTCTTGTCTATTTAGGCTTTATTTCGGCTGCTGCTTTCACAACCTGGTCTGCCATTTTAAAACACAACCATATTTCCAAGGTCAGCGTTTATAAATTTTCGATTCCTATTTTTGGTGTGTTAATTTCATTTGTTTTCTTCCGTGGGACGTTGGATCTGGTTGTTGTTTTGATCTCGTTGATCCTTGTTGCTGTGGGAATCGTTTTGATTAATTTTGAGCGTAAAGTTCCCACGACATAGCTGTGGCTTAAGTTGGGATATGGTGTTGTTAAGAGGGAGTTCTGTGTGCTATAATTAAGAGAAGTTGACAAGACGTTAGATGGTGATGGACAAATGGAAATTAAAAACTTAAGAGAAGAGCACGAGAAAAAAGGAAAATTGGCTAAAGCTAAAGGATCAAAGAAAGTGCCAAACGACCTTAAAGGGACAATAAAAGTCATGTTTCGGAGGTTTGCGGAAAAAGCAAAACTACCTGTTTTTCGTTTGCACTTATTAAAGGCGATTACCATCCTTTTATGCTTTACGATGCTCTCATCGGTTTACTTGTTACATGTGGTTTATGCAGAGGATTTTATTGCCTTTAATGGCTTAACGACCACAGCGAACTTGCGCCGTGATGTACCACGCGGGGTTATTTTTGATCGAAACATGGAACCTTTGGTTACCAACGCATCAGTCAATGTTATTACTTATCGTCATGTGCCAAACACGTATGTTGGGGCGATGTTAGAAACCGCAGAAGGTCTCGCAGAGTTAATCGAAATGGATTACTCTGAATTAACCGATCGTGATTTACAAGACTTATTTATTATGCAGAATCCATACTATACACGCGATTTAATCCCAGCAGCAGATCGAGTAGGTCTAAGCAATTCAGAATTGCACGCTTTGATGGTCGAAGAAATCACAGATGAACACATCGCAAGCTTAACAAGCGAAGAAAAAGCTGTTTATGCGATTTTTGTTCGCATGAACCAAGGTGCAGGGATGACCACCAACATCATTAAAGAAGATGCCACCGACGATGAAATAGCTCGGGTGAGTGAGCGTTTAATGGATCTACCAGGGATCGAAGTTGGTGTCGATTGGGTGCGTGAATACCCGAGTGATATGGGAAGAAATCCGATGTTTGGAACGGTAACCAATCACCAACAAGGAGTTCCACTGGAACGACAAAACCATTTTTTGAGTCAAGGCTATGCACCGAATGCTCGTGTGGGGACGTCTAACATTGAGCAAAGCTATCAAAGCTACTTATCCGGCTTCCAATCCCAATACTTTTTAGACGAAGGCGTTCCACCGTTATTACTAGCAGAAGGGATGCCTGGCTTTCAAGTCAGTTTAACCATTGATAGTGAGTTACAAGTGATGATTGAAGACATTGTAGGCGATGCTTTACTAAGTGCTAGACGCTCAGGTGGGGGACAGGGTCACGTAAGGGAAGCTTACGTGGTCTTGGCCGACCCCAACACAGGGGAAGTGCTAGCCATGGTGGGTATGGTGATCGAGGAAAGATCTAACGGTACTCTGAGAGTCGTTAGCCATCCGATGGGGACCTTCCAAGCAGCAAGCACACCAGGGTCGTCCATTAAAGGGGCCAGCTTAATGGTTGGTTACCACACAGGAGGAACGACGGTGGGCCAAAGCCGACACGACCGCTCGATTACGTTTAGAGGCAGCCCACCTCTTCGCTCGTGGCGGGATTTAGGATCAGTTGACGACATTCGTGCGATTGGCGAGTCCAGCAACATTTATTTTGTTCGTCAAACCATGGAAATGATGGGGATTCACGGCTTTTCTGACGGCATGTCCTTGGAAGGCTGGGATTACGGCGTTTGGCAAACTTATCGAGATTACTTTGCGCAGCTTGGTTTAGGCAGTAGTACCGGGATTGATTTACAACATGAAAGCACTGGCTTACCAGTACCTCGAGATTTTTTCAATCTAGTGCAACTTTCCTTTGGGCAAGCGGACACTTATACGGCCATGCAAATGGTTCAGTTTGCCAGTGTGATGGCCACCCGAGGGGACCGTTACCAGATGCAAGCGATCAGAGACATTTACATGCCAGGATCAGACACCGAGCACCTGCAATTGGTACGACCTTTTGAACCCAACTTGCTAAACAGTGTGGAGCTAACGAACGAGCAATGGAATCGCTTGAACCAAGGGCATATCAACACGGTGCAACATCCTAGGGGAACAGCTTACTCTTATTTCCGTGGGACAAATTATAATCCAGCAGGAAAAACCGGAACGGCTGAAGACCTTTTGCGAAATGCTCGAGGTGAAGTTGTACGAGATTCTAATGAACGTGAGACGATTGTCTTAAATCGAACGTTTATCGGTTATGCACCTGCCGACAACCCACAAGTGGCTATTTCTGTGATGGTTCCCCAGAGCCAAGTAAGGGGAACCACTGTTTCGGTGAACATTGCCAATACCATTGCACGCCAATCATTGGATGCGTTCTTTGATCTACAAAGTAGTCGAGAGCGTTCCCGTCGTTAACGAGGAGGAGGCAATGAGTTCGTGCTCTGCGCACGATCTACGGTTGCCAACGCATGAGCTTCCTCGCGATGAAAGAGCGATTGGAAGCCACTACGTCTAATTTGTGACAAACTTAAAAATGGAAGGAATTTGTATTATGCCAAAATCAAAAACCATCTTTTTCTGTAGCGACTGTGGAAACGAAGTGGCTAAATGGGTAGGGAAATGTCCTGGTTGTGGGGCATGGAATACCATGGTGGAAGAGTTAAAGGCCGATAAAAAAGCGCCAAAAGTAGCGCAATCGGCGTTTTCAAATCAAATGAGCAAGCCCGTTCAAATTACAGAAATCGAAACAACAGAAGAGGCACGCATCAAAACTTCCATGAGCGAGTTAAATCGCGCCCTTGGTGGTGGAATTGTGAACGGATCCCTCGTTTTGTTGGGGGGAGAGCCAGGGATTGGGAAGTCGACTTTACTTCTTCAAACGGCTTACGACTTAGCTGCTAAAGGGATCAAAGTGTTGTACGTTTCAGGGGAGGAGTCGTCGAAACAAATTCGCCTGCGGGCTGAACGCTTAAAGGCTGAGCACGAGAACTTATACATTTATTCAGAAACCAACCTAGCACAAATCGAAGGACAAATTAAAGAGATGAAGCCCCAGTTTGTGATCATCGATTCCATCCAAACCATCTATTTAGATGAGGTGTCTTCAGCGCCAGGGAGTGTGACCCAAGTAAGAGAGTGTACGTCTTGGCTAATGAAAATT
>Ga0131853_10001986_pt1 | contig 36613 bp, 19 predicted proteins | sample TergutLab28metaG_FD_92764 | JGI IMG/M metagenome (GOLD analysis project Ga0131853, IMG submission 92764) | Labiotermes labralis P1 segment gut microbial communities from Petit-Saut dam, French Guiana - Lab288 P1 (version 2) (version 2) | ecosystem: Host-associated > Arthropoda: Insects >... | reverse complement strand
TTTTAGGGCCTGTTTCTAGTGTAAATTTTTTCTTTTTTTTTTTCTTCCCCCTCCCTCCTCCCCCCCCCCCCCCCCCCAAGATATGTATCAGTGTAAACTTTGTACCTGGGGCTGTATGTTATAGGTCATACACTACTTTCACATAACATACCTAGGCAGGATAGGTGGCAGCTTTTCCTTGCCCCTTGCATAACTGCTGAATGCAACACCAGACTGCAAATAAAGAGATAAGACTATCACAGGAAATAACAGAGTTGCAGAAAGAACATATGTCTCCTGCTACTAAACAGGGACTGAACTTGCCATTATATATAGTTTAAGACAGTAATTACACAGAGTGTTGGTCTACTCTAGTATGCAGTTTCCATCAGTACAGAGTTGCAGTGCCTAAATTTGTCAAACATAGCCCAAATTTTCGTGTTTGAGAAATGTTAATATAATTTGATATTCAAAATAAATATCCTTACATAATTTTAAAGTATTTTTGAACTTCCTCTATACTAGATTGTATACATTTAACTGCAATTGTTTACTAAGCAAGATTTTAGGCTTTTGCTACACTTTGTTGGGTTGTTGTGTAGAATATGTTCGTTTAACGTGATTCAGCATGGATGATCTGTGGTCACTCTTGTTTTGTGTTGGAGGCTAGCAGCAAGCGATGTCACTGACCAGCCATCAAGCATGTGTATAGGTTGATTACATAAGTGATATAATCACACAGCTTATCTAATTTCCTCCTCTAAAACATAGCTTTTCTTACCAGCATGTGTAAGAAACATAAATATACATCATCTACGTAATCCAAATGAAAAAATGGCAAAAGACAATCAGTACTGGAGAGAAATTAGACAAAATAAGCCAGCTGGAAAAAGGAGAACAAATGGTTCACATAAGACATAATGTTAAATTCACTCATAGTAGTGTACATACAATTTATGACAATGCTGATAAAATTACAGAAATTGCTAAGTCATGACCTGAGTGTTTGTGTAGCAAGTCTACCACAGTCATATCAGAATGAACTATACCAAAATTATGCCTGTTGAGTCTCTTACATTTCTATCACATCAGAAATAAATACATATATTTCATACATATACAGTTCACATATACTCTACAAGTCCTTACGTCTGCTAGTGGTGTTGTCATACACTATATAGGATGAGGTTGTCAAACCCCTAACCCCAGGAAATACACTAGTTTAAATGGGAATTTTGTATTCAATGTGCACATTGTTTTTCAGGAACATATCTGTGGTGTAAAATGAGACCTGTATGTTTTAACATTTGGTGTAGCATCCAAAAGAAGAGCTGGTTGAATTATTCTGGATATGATTGGCATGATATTCTCTGCTGAATTTCATGAATATATGAATTAATATTTATGAATATGGAAAAGACTTGGTGTACTGAAGTGTCACTGAGGATCCTGGACTGTATTTTTTGGGCTCCATATTTCCTATAGATTTCTCCTCCTCCATCCTATTTTTGTCACTCTTGACTTCTCTACACTTTGGTTTTGATGCGCATTTCTTTTTTATCAGAAATTCGTTTCCTGCTTTTGACTGGTCAGACAGAATGAAGTGTGAATTCTGTAAAAATTCGTAAGGAAAAAGTGTTGTCTTTTAATAAATTTTTGTAAGTATTAGTTAAAGGGTGGGATTTGGCAACTGAGCATGGTTTGGATCAGAAATTTGTTAGGTGGGCTGGCTTACCCAGGAACCTAACATTTTGCTTTGTTAGTATGCAATTTGTATTTTTGGCTTGGTAGCTGAAGCATTTAACAAACACAGTAACTGCTGTAGGAAGACTCCCTGACAAGCAGAATCTACCTTACCTGGTAACTTGGACTGGCATCTCTATATGTGGATGCATGAATCTCTTGCTGGTAAATCCTGTACAGCTCTTTCAAATCTGGTGGCATTATAACACAATCATCTGCAAAGAGGAAGAAAAATTCAACATCTAAAGCTTGTCTGGAACCATTTATATCTACCAAAAGAGACTAAATTCAGAGTTTAATAAAAGTAGCACTGCAATTGCAATTTCTGTTGCTACAGTACAGTTTGTGTACTCTACAACACATGCATTTTACCAACTTCAGAAAACAAAATACATTTTGGAGGGTGCCAATACACATCCTTTTGAAAGCCTATAATTATTCTCAAACTTTCTAAAAACAACATAAGTTACTGAATATACATTTTGTTGGTCTAATTTGTAACAATATTGAATTTATTTCTTACTAGGGAAATTCAGCTTTTCAACCACAAGTACTCACAAAACTGGCTGAGTAGAACTCCAGAAGGCATATATTTGGGCATCATTCCATACACATGGTCTAACAAGGGTATCCAAAATACTGGGCATCTTCTACATTAGGACAGTGGATAAAGCCATTCACCAATCTGTGCCAAGTCTTTGCTACATTTTGATAAAATCGTCTTGGGGTAACAGGCATAGCAATTTTGAACAGTGTTGAAACAAGGATTATTTAGATCAAAATTGCAATTATACACAATACAGCAATTTAGAGCAAGCTGTGCAGTTTATGCATAAAATCAATCTGAATGTTGATTTCAGTGCCTGAAAGATGATAGTAATATTTTTGGGGGGCCTGGGCTACATTGCTTGGGTTCCATATGTCTTACAGATTTCTCCTCCTCCTCCTATCCTTGTCACTCTGATTTCCACAAAATTTGGTTTTGATGTGCATTTCTTCTTTAATCAGGATTACATTTCTTGCTTTAGACTGATCATACAAAATTGAGTACAAACTTTGCAAAAATTCTTAAGGTAAAAGAACTGTCTTTCAGTAATCTTTTGTAAGTACTAGTTAAAAGGCAGGATTTGGCAGGGCATGAATTTGGATCTGAATTTGGTTGTGTGGGCTGGCTTACCCAGGAACCTAATATTTGTCTTGTAGGCCTGCACTTTGTATTTCTATCCAGGTAGCTGAGACCTTTAACAAATACAACAACTTTGTAGTTGAAGACTCCCTGAGAGGCAGCATTATTTGACCCATTAGATTTTCTTTACCTTTAAATGATTATACATTGTAGCTCGCTATCAGTACAGTTTTGTTCAATTGCACATAAAGTTTACTTAACCTTTCCACTACAACCTGCATCTTGAAATTCTATATTTTTTTACTGATTTCACACAGTGAGCCTTGACATATATTACCCAGGCTGGGTGCATTAGATTGAAATTTTTTCACTTATATGTTATGTAATTTCTGTGTACTTGATTCTGTTATTAATTTCTGAATATTGTTGAAGGTTTCACTATAGGTTATTATTATATCTGTTAAAGCAACTCCCATCTAGGGTTTATTTCTGTCTTTTTCAGGAGAGAGGTAGATAAATGTACATAGCAAACTACATTTTTATAAAACCTTTGAGTTTTAAGAATTTGCTTCTGTTTAGGTCTTAATTAATATTGTGTAAATGTTGGTAAAACTCCCTGGGTATGTGAAAGTGCAGCAACTAATACAAGTAGATTCAGGCCAATATACCTTCCATTAATTGTCGCTGTCTGGTGATGATTTCCTCACAGAGGTGACGTTGCCGGTCATAGCGCAAGATAATAAGATCACGTCGCCACAGTTCATGCTGCTTGATGAGGCGTTCACTTTGTAGTGCCATCTTCTCAACCTCCAGTTCATGGACACGGCACATTAGGGCCAGCAATTCACGCTCCTCCTCTGAACTTATCTGTGATGGCAGCTCCTGATGATGAAATAAATCATAAGGTAAAATTTCTTGCATATTTCCTATTTTATTATTAAATAAAAAAAAGTTAAGAATACTGTTACACTAAAATGTTAAAAGGTGCTGCATTTATAGAAGCTTAGGAAGGAATGAAATGGACATCAGTAGACCTTGGTAGGTATCTGAAGACACCACCAAAATTAAAACTGAAAGTGCCTTTCATCTGTACCCACTCCTTTGTTCATCTAGCCATACAGGACTTGCATTAATTTCTCTGTGTATTCAGAAACCTGAATACATCAGAAGTGACTCACACCACACTAGATATATTCAGAATCACATTTTTGCTCTTGGTGAGCCACACAGTCTCTCTTCATATCAAGACCTGGTGGGGCTCATGACCATATGCTGGTATAGTTGTAGAAGATGGTGTCATACACAAAGCCAATAAAAGATGTAAATGCTGAAATCTTGTAATTTTTCTGTGTGGCTTAATGTGAGAAACTGGTTTTTGAATTGTGTTGTCATGATTCCCAAGTTCTGCATTTAACACATTAATATAATAATATAATGTGCAGACATTATAATTCATATAGAGTTTTGGATTAGTTTCTACTTATGAAATGGTGTAAGAGCTCTCATGGAGAAATACTAGCACAGTATTATATGATACAATATGTGCAGAAACATTACTGTATAAATAAGCATGAAGATTATGCAACAGTCGCACAGGATTTATATTGTCTATCAGGTCATCAGGATAGGGTTCATCCAGTTTTCATTCCAACATACTGAAAATAATAAGGAGTATTTTTCCTCTCCCTCCATACTGCTGCCCCTGCATGCATCAGAATACAGTACTTCTGTCCAAACCATATCATTATAAATCACAATTTACTTTACATTTTCAAGTGCAGCACCCTGCTGCCTGCAGGACTCCAATTCTTGCTCTGTGCTTGCTCTGAGCTCTGTGTAGTGTTCCTGCTCCTTCTCAATCACAGCAAGTTCTGACCAGGCCATCTGTAGTGCTGCATCACCTTCTGTGTACACAGATTCTGTATTAAATCAAAACATACTCTGAGTAAGTAAAATCAATTATCAGTCTCAACACAACTATCTTTATTAGACAATATAGTCTATTTACCTAATTGAGCTGCTTAATTAGACAGTACACCCTGTTTGTCTAATTAATCTTGTAAGGCTTTAATTTATGAACCAGGTTAATATGCAAAAAATCCTATATAATGCTCACATTGCATTTATGTAATATGTATGTATCTCAGAACACACAGTGACCTTTTCCTTATATGACATTTACAACTGTACAGCTGCTACTTAACTTAGTACATGCTACACACTAAGTTCAATTTTATAACTGGCCATTCTTGACCCACAATGCTAGAATATATCATCTATACTCCCTGAAAATGGCCCTTTAAGGGTTGAAACATGGTGGAGTTATGTATAGTATTAAAGTGGTTATTTAATAATATATGAGTGCATTCATTGGTATTTATTCGATACATTTGATATACTAACAGATTGATTTTGTATAACCAAGGAACACAGTGTTTACTGCACAGTACGCACAGAATCATCATGTAAAACAAGCATGTTTCATCTTTAAAGGGTTAAGTGTACTTGTCTAATTAAGCAGTTCAATTACACAAATGGACTTTACTGCCTAATAAAGATAGTTATTTTGAGAGTGATACTGATTTTAAATATGCATATCATTGATGCAAAAGACGATGTCAAATATTAATACAAATGTACTTTATACAGCCGTACACTGATATACCACCACTTCACAGTGTTGCCCGAACACGGTTTTGTGTTCACAAATAACCTGCTGGAACAACTGAGTTGAAACCAGGTACCTTCCTGGGAGTATTCACTGGGGTGGATTGTACCAGACTGTTATCATAAATATGTGCAACAAGTATGGTGGTTTTTCTATATGAAAGTTGACATTATTTCCATTTATCACTATTTCTTGCCAAAAATAAGATATCAGTCCTGCTGGTCACAAGAGCATTGACACATTTTTCGAAACAGAACAATAATTAGAACAACTAAACTAGTTCAATGAAGCAGTGTTCTTGTAAAGTTTTATGTACTGACATGGAACATACACGAAAATTACCATTCATTCAAGCTCACCACTTACGCCTGTTTTGAGCCAAAACAACCAAATTCACAAAAAGTCTGCTTCTTTCATATATCTAACACCTTTTCATACGTGCGTAACATCTTCAAAGATATTTATTTCTTTCCTTCAAGATTTCTGACAACTAAGTTGTATGCATGTCTTTTCTTCCCTTGCATGCTCCATGCTATGTTCATTGCATGCTCATTCATGTGTTCATCCTAACGATTTCTGGTGAAAGTTGATCACAAAGCTGTTATTTATGCATTTGTCTCCAGCCCTTTGTTTTTTCCTCCCCTTTGACACTGTATTTTCAAAAACTTTATCTTTTGTTTAATTAAGAAACATACCATTACAGCACAATATATTGGCATAAAATATACATAATATTTCAATTTTGTGTGAACTCTTTTCATTTCATCATATTTAGATAGTAAATGAAAAAGCAGCTGAACTAAATGTTAGCAAACAATCCCTCAACTTAATGCACTATTACCATCCGTTTAGCTAGATTTTTATTTATTATTTTCTTTCCAAAGTGTTGGAAATATATAATGTTTCTAAAGATGCAGTCTTTATTTTACGACTTCCTCCTGCAATTGGATAACATGTATGCCTACATATATACTTTGTTCTTATTTTTAGACTGTCATCTAGTAAGTCTGGACTCATATTGCAACTTTTTGTGTTAAACCTTCTTAAATTAGTAGCCTTTAATATTTAATTACTGTAATTACCTCAAATTAGTTATTTTTGATAAATAAATTCTGTTTTTTCCAATGAAAATTAAAAGTGTCTCACTTTTTTTCTAATTCTGAAACAGGTTTAGCAATATTTAACCACACATTTACCAAACATACTTGCAACCCTCTTTAAAACAGCAAGTAAAGGAAGGACTAAAACTTCACAGCAAGATAATTTGTTTCACCCACACTGATTGCATAAGAGGATGGCAATCAAGAATGAAGAAAATTCAGGGGCTTAAAAATGAGTATATACAGATGCAATTATGGTATCTTTAAAACAGACAGTAGCGTTCTACTGTGACTGCTTAACTTTGTTACAAGGGTCCTTGTTATGATTGCACTATGTGTGCTGGTGTTACACACATACAGGCAACCTCCTGAAGTAAAGGCAGATGCATATGTAATGTATAAGAAATCCCATACAGCTGAGTAAGGCTTCTCTTCAAGCTTGGGTGTTTGTTGTACAGTCAGAAATGTTTGCCATAAAATGTTGTTATTAAATTTGTAAAGCAGTTTCCAAATAAATAACATTTTATGCAACTGATGTCTGAGGGATATTTTTAGGATATCAGATGTTGAGAAGTGGCTGCGCTGTTTATGTTAAAGCTTCACGGTCTTGTGCAACCACATCAGTGTTCATTTTTATTGGTTTTTTGTATGACACTCAGTATTTCAGAATGTATGTCTTTGAAGAGTAGGATAACAGGTGATAAATTAGAAGAGACTGGAAGGGAGCTGCAGTGGCTAATTTGCATACTGTGTCTCAAATGTATGAAGGAGCTGAGAAAAACCATAAAGGACCTCAAGATAACAAACCTCCCTGTCAACATAATATTTAGCATTATTCAAATACAAGTTACCATCCTTGGCATTAAATTATAACAAAAATTACTGTTGACATAATGTAACCTCGGTCAACTTCGAAGTCTGGATCTGTGTTTGGTCTGTGATTCTGCCACCTGGCTGTAGTATGGTTTTTGTACAGTTTGTTGTTTTGTGATTCCCACTGTGAAATCATCGCATGCTGTCTCTCAGCTTGAGCACTGAGGCTTAGAAGACGGCTGTCATACTCCATCAGACGCCGTCTGAAAGGAAAAAATGTGTATCATTGAACCCATGAGCATCAGTATTAAACACGTCTCAAAGTGCACAATTTCCACCATGTACCAATTTTTTATAGATGAGGGCAGGGGTGGGACTTAAAGGATACCATAGACTTTATTGGCCGATTTTATAAGCAGAAATAATAAATAAATTAAGCTGAAAGAGTGCACCAATACATTCCTTTTGTGTGGTTACTTTTAAGAAATGGAAGCTGGTGGGTGGAAGTCAGTATAGTGACTAAGTAATGGGCTGGAAGGCTGAAGAATTGTAATTTGCTTCCCAATTAGGGCAAGAAGATTTCTCTTCTCTGAGGTAGGCAATGTCGATCTGGAACCCACCCAGAATTCTATGAAACTGATCTATAACGGTATCCTTCTATAGAGTAAAAGTAGCCAGAGGTGTGAAACTGACTGTTCATCTCCATACAGTGCTAAGGTTAAGAATGCATGCAGCCACAGGCATAACTTGGGGGCAGGAAAGGGGGCAAATGTTCCCTCAATATTGTATCTACCTACAAATCATTTAGTCATTCAAGAACATGTACATTTTGGGTGAGAGATGTGGAATAGATGTATGTATATATATATATATATATTAAGGACTGGTTCAAATGAAACTTCCCCATCTTTCTAACTTGACTCTTTCTCACTTTAAAGTTCCTAATACCCACGGCTGCCGATCCCAGTGGCCGCACAGTCTAAGGTGTGGGTGTGCGGCCGATCATTTGATGGGATTGAGGGTTTGAATCCCACCGGGGCATGGATGTCTGTCCTTTGTGAGTGTTGTGTGTTGTCAGGTATAAGTCTCTGCATGGGAATGGTCACTTGTCCAGAAGAGTCCTGCTGAGTGTGGTGTGTCTGAGTTTGATCATGAATCCTCGACAATGAGGAGGCCTTGGCCCACTAGGGCTGTTGCACTGTGGTGAAAAAAGTACCCAGGTCAATTCTGCCTCCCTAGTGTCAGCCAGGTTATGCCTGTTCATGCACCTATACCTTAACTTTTTCATGTGCATACACATGCCATGCACAGAACAACTTTATTTTTAATTTATCTCTCAATAAATAGAATGACCGATAACTCAAAACAGTATACCAGATGTACCATATGGGTTTTTAAAATGATATTAGATTGCAATGCAATTATTATACATTAGAACAAGTATATATTGATTTCCTTTATTGTTCTTTGTGGTATGGTCAGGCTCATATATGTACAGCAACTGTACACTGTTTTAAATTATTTATGACCATGCACTGACTCATAAATCTAGGCTGCTTTGCCATGCAAATATGCACCAAGTCAATATAAGTTATATGAAGAATATCAAAGATCCTTTTGCATGCACTTCAATTAAAAGAGGTGATGGGTTGAATTTTAAAATTTTCTGGTTAAATTTTACTAATATTTAGGTCTCACTGTTGAGGAATGTAAAAAATTCTTCTAAATGCACTATTTTACTTACTTAGTTAGACTTAAGAATTACATTATTTATGTGCTGGTATGTCATTGGGTAACCGGATTCTGATGTTTCAAGGCAGCATGATTTTCTCATCTTCAAGTGCCGAAATGCCCAAGAACAATTTGTCTTATACTTTCGATTGCCTTGACATGGTGGGATCCGATTATCCACTGATGCAGCACCACTTTTCAGAAGAAGGGAAATCTTCAGCCATACTGCTGTAACGACTTCACAACTAGCAGACCTTATTCTCATCTGCTCCCTGAATGTTGAAACAATTTTGTCCCGTAGTAGCTTCAGCTTCTCTGTTTTGTCGTTTGAGGTGTTCCCAGATCGTGGCCGATCTTCCTTCATCTTTGTTCTCAGCCTGGCAATCTCTTCTCTCAGTTCGCTGATGATAGTTCGGTACTGGGAGACATGATATGATACGTCCAGTACATTGCGCTCCACCTGGTATGGACAATAGCAACTATAGTTTACTGGAAACATGTGAAGTAAAATTATTTCACTGCTAATATTCAATGCCTGTGAACATTGTTTGTTATTAATAATACCTTATTAATTATTAACACCTAATAATTTTTCTTATATTGGGAAGTAAAATACCACAAACTGTAAAGAACCACGTTGTTGCCTATGAAAGTATGATAACTATAACTATGTAATATGTTTTCTTTTGGGTAATTCCCCGGCGTCTGAGTTCTAACAGCCGACGTTTCGGAACCTTCTATCAGTTCCATCTTCATAGGCAGGTGGATGAAGTACGACAGGGAATGGGATGTGTGGTGTATTTATACCTGACAGGGTTCTGGCAGGCTGGTGGAGGAGCCAATGGAAGGCGAGTGACCGGATGTGGGCAGTTAGGTGCACAACAGGTTGTGGAAGGGGGCAGGTATATAAGTGCAAGTGCGGGTGGGATCACTGTAGTGTACTCGGTGGATGTCTCCTTTTCTTGAGTTTGTGTAGCAGTGGTTTCCAGGATCTGATGAGGTTGAAATCCCCATCTCTGTTGATGTTGATCAACTATAACTATGTCTATTACCGATACAAGAGTGTTCTCTCAGGTTTCCATTTCAGAAGGATTTTCATATACATTGCCTACGTACTTGTCCCATATATATGTGGGACAAGTACGTACCATTGCAAGCATTGACTCACGTGGATGAGTTGGATGCTTTACCACACTTGAAACACGATAACCCACAACTGAAATAGTTACATAACATACATAAAACAACCTTCTATACACAGTTACCATTACATATGTACCGCACAACTGCAATAAATATTTACAGCAAAGACAATTGTCCCCGTCTCCTGAACAATGTATTTGGCACTAAACATTTGTTCAAGGAAATACTGGGAATTTAGAACAGCATATTTACATACAAAATAATTAAAGAATAATAAGGGGGGAAAAACAGTATGTAGGCTATAACAAGGATCCACACTGCTCTTTTAATCATATAAATTGCACAACTCAAGTAAATGTACATAACCTATATCCACTACACACCAGTATGTTTTAGAGCAGACCAACCTTCATTGTCAACACAGAGTGCTTACAAATGATATGACACTTCAAAACCACAGGGGAATTGAACAGTATATACTGTCTTTTACTTATTTCATCTATCTTAAAATAATGTATTATCAATTATTGTTCCATTTTGGAATAACAGCTTTGTTTCATGAAAACATATTCAATGTTTGTGTTAGGACAGGCTTCTTCATATGCCACACTTTCTTTATATGAATTTGTAGACTAGCTGATGATGGTCGTACAATTTGGCCGAAACATGTAATAGTACATATACGACCATAGATTATTTAAATGTTGCGTTATTCGGTCCTCATACTTGATGAGTGATTTACTCAACGCAACGGAATGATGATTCCTGAATTGATAAATCACTTGTTATCAAAACCCAGAATACTGAATCAGAGAGACTTCAAATGTGGAACCCAAAAAATTTGATACACTTTAATACCTTAAGTTTCACTTCGAATTGAAGGTTTGCAAAATCATTGGCACAATACAAATAACCTGCTGTGAATATTAATCCATGATTTATATGCCTTTACTATTATAACATGGCACTTATTCTAATTGTCTTTTACACATTACGTACTTTGTTTAAAATATTCTTGGCCCGATCTGCGTATAGAAGTGTGTTTCTACTCTCGTCTTTGTGCACAGCTGCTGGACTAACATGAGCTATCATGACCGTCCTGCAGTTTCCACTCAGCGCATCTTTTAAGAGTCTTGTCAGCTTGGAGTCCCTGTAGTTGACGTAATGTGCGCCGCCCGACAATGCGTTGATGCAGTTACCAAGTGCAAGTAGGGACCGGTTAATGTGTGCCCCTTCCTGCATCCGCTTTCCTCGATTCTGCATAGAAATGAATTGGCGCACTTGAGACCGAATTACATGTATTTATATCACGCTCTTTAGAGTACAATTCCGAGCTTACGTGTGTCTATTTGTGGCTGAATGTAGTGTTTTGAACCTATTTGTTAGTCTGTCTGTTGACTCGTCTTTATATTTTACACAAGAAACTATGAAACTTTAATTTAATTTTCTTCTACATGTCTGCTGTAAAAGTTGCAGGATACTTTTTATTAAGGTCTAGAATCATCCATCGCAAGACATATTTTAAGCTAATTAACTGTGTATTTAATGAAGAGTGCGTTTGATAATTTACGTTCATAGTATACCTACAGAACTAATAATTGCCAAGCCTTGAAACAATAACACAACAACCACGGTGAAGTTAATTAGTGTTGTATTAAATATCATGGACATTTCTTAATCTATAATGTTTATTCTCAAAACATGTATCTGCAAATAACGCCTCCTACACGTATGTGTAAAGAATTGAGGCCCATTCAATTCTTGAATTTGTGTTGCTTTCCAACATTCTCTTTGGAAAATATCGTTCTAGCTCATCTAGACGGTTCACTTTTCCAAGGACTCTGAAAATTGATCACCACAATGTGAAAAGCCAAGTGTCTTTTCTACATTTAAATCCCACCTTTAACTTTGCATTCCTTTCCTGAATTGAATTCTTCTTTTTATGATTCAGATTTTTACATCAGTTTGGGAATCATTTTATTTAACAAATAATTTATTCTCAAAATTACCGGTGATTTTTATATGGAATGTATATTTTACCAAATCAGGTGTTACAGATTAAGTAATAGAAGCGTCTTAACTCGTAGCTAATTTGTTGTTGATATATACTACCGGTTTTACAAAGACATGAATGTCTTTCAGTAGTAATACAAAGCAGATAATAAAACATGTTAAGCCTTAGGCATGCTTGCATACAGTGCATATATGCTAGCTACGAAGTCAAAAGTTCTTTTTGTCATGAAACTTCAAGTGGGCTGCATCCAATATTCAGTTGTGGCTCATTTGGCCGCAGGCTTTGCACCCGGCTGAGGTTCAGGGAATCAAAGGGTGTGGTGAGGTCTGTATCTGAGGCACAACAGGCTTGGTGACGGATGGGCTGGGTGACTATCCGGTTGAGGGGAGAGGTTACACCTTCTTGAGTACTACCGAAGGGCCTAGGACACTAGGCATCCTTTACTTCTATTTATGACTGATGTATTTGTCTACATAAAGAAACTGTGTGAAAGAGGGTCGAGGTCCACAGTCATTCCGAACACAACGACGCGTAAGAGAGTGACATCGGACCTTAGATCATTAACTGTGATTCGTTTTATTACATGCATTCTGATATGAGACCTCAACAAAATACACCGATTAAAAAACGCGAGAAAAGTAATTTCCTCTGCGCCAGAAGATTTTTTACTTTAAGCTTAACTTGGTATACTGGTTTCCTTAAGAAGGGCACGAAACCCCCCCCCCCCCATCCCGGGCCCCCCGCTAAGAGGAGCAAAGCACCTTGACGTATGGTGCAAGAAAACTTTATTTACACTGTAAGCTGAAATGCCTCAAATAATTGATCATAACCTAAAATGTAACATAAATTAAGACACGAAACTGAGTTAACAAGGTAGATTCGTGGAAAGTGAATCCTTCTTCACAGAAAATTATATTCTAATATGAAACTGACTTACACGACTGTGTACAGGACCGTGCAATTTGTGTTTCAGTTTTTCTGTTATTTAACTGCCTTTCTGTAGGCAATCGCGGGAATTAGTGTAAGTCTTAGGCCAGCAGCCCGTGGGTCACTTCTGTTACGTTGTATGAAGGGTGGCTTCGAGTAACTCGCGACGGACATGTATGAGGCGTTCGGATCAGTATTTTCCCAGTGTTAAAAGTCTGTTGGACTTATGGCAGCAGATTAACACGTGGGTGACTGTGTTCCTTTTAACACCTAATTTTAAGTAATGTTGCTGAAAGTCCTTAATATATTGTCACTGTGTAACTGTAACGAAGCCAACCGTACAAGAAACAGAGAAAGTTGGTGAAAAGAGTAGCTCAGGATCTACAGAACGGCAAAAAAAGTGCGTCATCTGAAGGAGAAGGAAAATAATTGATGAACTGTGCTAAACACCAGGAAGGCAGGATCACAGAATTGCAGCGAACATTACTACCGCTAAGGTCGACTCGTTTTGCGCTGATATTGAAACAGACAGTTATGTTCCAGCCAAAATGCCGAATTTGTTACACTTAAAGTCTTCGACGTGTAAACTGGAAGCAACCATTAAAAATTTGTGGCTTGGGGCAAGCACAACTGTCGGTCATTCTAGCAGTACATTCTGCTTTAACTACCCACCTTCATGCTTGAATCGCAACGCCCCTCTTTGGGTAGTTGCTAGAACCATCACAGACAGCGTGTTACTTATTTCCTTAAACCCAGCGTCTAAGGTTTGCGTAAAGTATGTCTTCCCCTAATATATTCAAATTTTTTCCTTTGCCCATTATTAGGATTACGATAGACATGAAGGAATTATTTTGTTGCACTGTGTCACGTTTCGAATTTTATTTCTTTTCCAAGAAAGTGTGTGTGATCAGTCTTCAAAAACATATTCCTCTACTTCCCACGATTTGGTACGAGACATGTGACATGTTGCTGAAAAGTTATGATAAAATCTGGCACAAATCGCGCAGCAGGTGCCATTTAAATTTGTTTAGGTTATAGTTCTTATCCATAAAAGTGCAGTGAATCTTAACAGTCATTCCTACTGGAAAAGATACAAATTGTGCCGAAGAAGACTTGAAAATCTACTTGATTTGTTGTGAATGAGGGTAATGCTAACTCACGTGTATTTAGCAAGAGTAATCCTGTTATAAATAAGGTAAAGGCATAATAAATATTTTACATACATACATACATGCGCATCCGCATACATATACACATACATAGGCCTACATACATACATCCATACACAAATACAAACACGCATACACAAAGGTAAACATAAATAATACACATACCTACATAAATATTTGCATGTATACATCAATACAAACAAGCGTATGTACATAATACATACACACACACACACCCACACCTCATATATATATATATATATATATATATATATATATATATATGAAAGGGTACTCATAAGTCAGCCCGAAATAATTCCCGATATCGTAGGACGGAGTCGATAGTGTCGTTGGAAAGAAGGGTCTGTTCATGTGCCGAATTGCAAGTCTTTTCTTGTTACAGAGGCTGAAATGAAGCATGTCAGGCGACGCGCGCGATTTCAACAACATGGAGACGCGAGATGTCATTAAGGTTTTTTTTTTCCTGCGGGGCAAGGCGCCGAAGGAAATTCAAGCCATTCTGAAAGAAACATTTGTGGAACATACACCATCGTATTTCACCGTCAAAAACTGGGTGGCCCAGTTTAAATGTGGTGATTTTTCCACATGTGTTGCGCCTCGTCCTGGACGACACAAAACAGTGACCACCCAGGAGATTATTGATCAAATTCACGAGCTAATCTTGGAAGACCGCCAGATTTCGTCTAAATTAATAGCTGAGCAACTGGGCATCTCACGTGAGCGGGTTGGGTCTATCATTCATGAAGATTTGGACATGCAGAAGCTCTCTCCGAAGTGGGTTCCGAAATGTCTGAACGCGGATCAAAAACGTCAAAGGTGACAGTCGTCTGAGCAAATTTTGGAATTTTTTCGGCGCGATCCGAATGATATCCTGTCGCGATTGTTGACCATGGACGAAACCTGGTTATATCACTAAGACCCGGAGACAAAACAACAATCAATGGAGAGGCAGCATAGCGGCTCATCACGCCCCAAAACTTCCGAGTGCAAAAATCCGCTGGAAAAGTTCTCACCTCGATTTTTTGGGATCAAGAAGGAACATTCCTTATTGATTATCTTCCAAAGGGCCAAACTATCAACGCGGAGTATATTTGTCTCTGCTGGTGCAATTGAAAGACATTTTGAAGGAAAAACGCCGCGGTAAGTTCACCAATGGTGTCTTGTTCCTGCACGACAATGCCCCGGCTCAACGGGCACTTGCAACCCAGAAGAAACTGGCCTAACTGGGCTTCCAGTGTCTTTATCACCCACCCTATTCTCCGGATCTGGCCCCGTCGGACTACCACCTGTTCCCTGGACTGAAAAAACAATTGAAAGGTCGCCATTTTTCGTTCGAAGCGGAGGTCATTGCTGCCGCGGAGACCTGGTTGGACAGACAATCTTCTTCGAACTTTTTCTGAGTGGCTTGCAAAAGTTTGAGCAACGGGCTAAGAAGTTTATTGAGCTTCATGGGAGTATGTTGAATAAATTCCGAGTTTTGTCGCTGTAGCTTATTTCTTTCCTGGTCGGGCTAAGGACTTATCAGCACCCCTTCGTGTGTGTGTGTGTGTGTATGTGTATACACATACACACACACACATATACATACAGATACATATATGTTTGCACGTACATACACAAATAAACACATACACACATCAGATATACATACATACATACATACGTAGACACATACTTAGATAAGTATCTACGTACTGTATATGTGCTTATTTGTTTATGTATGTACGTATACGTGTGTTTGTGTGTGTGTGTATGTGTGCGTGTGCGTGCGTGTGTGTGTGTGTGTGTACGTATGTATATCCATGGCCACTATTTTTGTTCCCTTATCCAAGATTCAATCAGTTCCAGTGACGGTGTTCCAAGTTAAAGAAACTTAAAGTTGTGAAGGACAAACACTTTTCAGCTATTCTTCACTGTACGTCCAAGCTGAGTCACCAGGAGAAAACGTTGTTGTACTGCGGTTCCTTATTTTGAATACAGACGAAATGCTGTCATTGACGCTTTATTGATTTTTCTGGTTCAAGGACAAAGAGGAAATTGGCTGTCCGATTCCCTCCTCGATAAAATTGATGCACTTGCCCGTAGAGGCGCTTGCCCTTAATATTAACTCCATAGGCTTTTTTTGCTCAGTGTGGTTGTCATGACTAAAACATATTGCCGGTTATGTGGCTAGTAGTTCAGAAGAAGTATTATTATTCTGAAAAATCCAGAGAATCTACACGCTGTTTGCAGCTGTAATGTACTGGTGTCAAATATTATGGCCAAGCACAACATACTTACCTTTGAAGCCTACTTTTGACACAACGTGGTAATACCTAATACTGAGTGTCACAGCAATCCTTCATCAGGCAAGTGACATCGGGAATGCTTTGATTGCGTCCCAAACATAACTGTGCAATCAAACATTTTTAATTTTTCTTAGCAATATCCGTTTGGTGTGATATTTTGTTTGCCGTCAACACTGTATCAAGACACGTCGTTTCATCTAGTGCAACTGAATGTTGTTCTCACGGAAACCAAAAGAATCGTTGATTTTCTGCAAGAATACCGAGCAACAGGATATGTAATCTGAGAGTGCTTAAATAGAAACAATGTCCGCAATGTACGGGAAACAGAATTGAGTGAAATATCTGTGAAACGAAAGAGTAACGAAAATGCAACAAATAATTCACCCGAGAAAATGTCCGAGACGAGTACTGTTCTAATAATTTTGGATCGAGATATCATGGTTCTTAAAACACTGATAAACAAGCGAGTGATATGCCGATATTTTAGGATTTCTTTCCGATTTCAAGGCAAAATAGAAATGAAAGAACACTTGAAAATACAGTGTATGCAACTGCACATGGAGCATCACACGACATTAACGCCATAAACCTTTCTTCCAAAAATGAGATTGGGAAGAAGTAATCTCTGAAGCTAATGATGCAGCACTTCACATTATCAGTTTTTACAATCGTAAGGGCTCCTGTTGCAACACAGAACAAGCTTACTGTATAGTGTTAACAGTTCCTGTTCCGCTGGTGGAGGGAGTGCAAATCGAAATGTTTCAAAATTGAAAATGATTACAAATTATTTGAGGATAAATATGACCAAAGACAGGTAAGGTGGACTGGTTCTTTTGTTCATTGAGAATGAAGTAGCTCCCAGGATTGACTATAATGATTCAAACGCAAAGTTTGCAGCAAGAAACTGGGAACTGCATTCTGTGTAGGCATAGTGACCGTGATTGTTGAGCTGTAGTTAAAGTGCATTGCAGAGGGAAAATTTCCAATCTAAACAAAAGAGAAAAAAACCTACTTTTAGCACTTGTACTAAGCAATGCGGTGTCACCATTAACCTTTTGGCGTCGGAATCATTTTCTTAATTTTAGCACACCCTGTATATAAAATGTGAATAATACAGGAACCAAATATGTTAGAATTATGAAACCAACTACATTTTGAAGAGAAAAAAAACGGAGAGTATATATCATGTTTAAAATATTCGGTACCTATATTTTTTGAATAAATATATAAAATGCAACTTTGGAGGTTAGCGTTGCGGTACGTCAACTATAGTTGACGTTAGACGTCTAAAGGTTAACATAATGTTTCAAGAATATGAAAATCTAATTCCTTTGCCTTTGAACTTAAGGGCGGTGAGGGTTGGGTGAGGGTTGGGGGTTGGGAGTTGGGCGCAGAGATTGCTTCGTCCCGGCCCCGCTAGAGAGGACTGTTTTGGCAGCACTAATTACGACCAATTTGTAAGTGGCAGCCTTGTTGATAACTGGCAACATGTTGTAACGACGAAGGAACTTTTCCACAATTTAAGAGTTAAGCGAATAAATTTCAGATTCGTAAAGAGGCTGTAAAAGGTTCGATAGACTGATTCCAGTCTTTTCCGGACAAAGCTAGAAATGGAAGTAGGCGAAGAATGAATATAGACTTCGGACCGAGTTTTGGTGCAGGTATCGCAGGTATCTGATTGGTACAAACTTTAATTCTCCTCTTATACTGTTAATATAAAGAAACGATTGCCTGAGTTGACTTCCAGAAAAAAAATAACTTTTCCGAAGTCGTGATTTCAGGCTTCCGCCGCGAAGTAGATGAGATCAGAGCTCTTCTGGGACATTACGCAGCTCATAGTGGTAATGCCTTACCGGCGCTTCGGGACCAACCTATCGGTCACAAAACATCGGTAAGGAATTACCACTATACGCTGCGTAATAGCCCAGAAGAACGCAGATATCTTCTCTCAGGTCGTGCCGCATGTGACTGTTCTGTTGTGACATGTTTTCAAACAGATTAAATTTCTTGTTACAAAATTTGTGTTCTGTCATTGAACCGAGAGTAGAATAGCGCCAAAATGATGCACGTGAGTCCAGGCTGTTTGCAGTAGGAGTCACTTGGTTGCTAGTCGGCAACACGCACATAGTCATGACGCGGTTCACCAGAAGTTGCCCTAAGATTGTCCGTGTTGTCGTTAATGGATAAGAGATACGTCGTGATAAGAAAGCTAACATGTGAAGTTGCCAACAAATCTCATAACATATGAACTGTCGGAAATTATTAAATGTGAAGCGGGCGGTTCTATTTTAGATATAATTTCTCTGTCATCTTTCTATAACTCTGCATAACTGACACAATGGAAGGGTAGAAGGGGCAGGAACACTACGTAGAATATCACTATTGTAACAAGGAAAATAATTAAATAAACATAGGCAGGCTTTGCACAATACACGTGTACGTCAGCAGAGCATATAAGTAGAAAAGTGACTAGGAAACAAGCATAACTGGAAGAGAGGTCAAAACGGAAGAATTTCTTAACACAAAAAGTGCCAGGGTCAACACTTGGGTCAAATTTCCTTCACAGACTTTAATAAATATGTTTTCTTCTATTTTACAAAACACTTAGCTTCCGAAAAAAAAAAAAGAATTCATTTTACTTTAACCTTTTGGCGCCGGAATTATTTTTTTTTAAATTTTAGCACACCCTGTATATAAAATGCGAATAATACAGAAACCAAACACGTTAGAATTATGAAACAAACTGCATTTTGAACAGAGAAAAACGGAGAGTATATACCACGTTTAAAATATTCAGTACCTATATTTGTTGAATAAATATATAAAATGCAACTTTAGAGGTTAGCGGTGCGGTACGTCAACTATAGTTGAAATCAGATGTCAAAGGGTAAAGCTCCAATCATAATTATTTTATATCTTAATTAAATATAAAATTCTTTAAAAATTACACAAGTGAAAATTATTCCTGTAAAGCAAAGTCACCTGATGTGGCGTAAAATTTTAATGGTGAATTATTTTTGGGTTTGTGTAACAAAATTTATCTGTTGTGGTACATTACGAAACAGACAGGTGAATCACAGTATATAACGCTCCCACCTGACGACGACTTGTTCTATACAACGGAACATTTTGTCTTAAACCTAATGCGTACACTTCTCACGTTTCGTTGTCAGTTGTTAATCACAGCCTGTAATTTTAAATTATTTCAGTATGAATACATTATTGTCAGTCATGCTCTTCATAGTAAATATTGTGTGTGTAGAGATCCACTGTATTATCACAGTATAAATAAATATTTGTAGATCGACTGTGCTGTTTAGGGAGTATTTAATGTGACTACTGATAACTGTTCTATCAGCAGCATGTTTTTCGCAGTATAAAGTGTGTGTCTGTGGTTCCATGGTGACCTTTGGATTATGATATGATGAAGACACTCTGCTGCTCGCAGTGTACACAATATGTCTAAGAATCCACAGCGCTGTTCATTTTTCTCCTTCTCTTAAAATTCTATAGAATTTTGTCGCATTTAATTTCTATGTACATTTCTCGCATATTTTAGATCTATAATGACCAGACCTACATATTTTGAAAAAATCATCTACTCTCATATCATTGGTATTGTGTTTACCTTTGTTTGTGAAGCTCTTTCTGACCCAGCCAGATCAATCATGAACAGCTTCCCCTGTTTGATTCGTGACTTAATTTTATCTGCCGTATGAAGTGTTGAAGTCTGTTGCACTGTCACACTGAGCAGTGCGTGGGAACGGGAAGAGGTTTTGTTGGCAGCTGTTGGCTCCACTGTTCGAGCACGGTTTCCCTTCTGGAGCAGATTCATAACCTGAGGAGCACATAAATATAAGCATAGAGAGCGCTCTGATAGTAACACGAAATAGAGAATGCATTAAAATGCAGGGAAAATTTTATGAGTTGCGCATATTTTTATAAAAGGGGTTATCATAATATGAGTTTGGCAGTTTGCAGAGCACTTGGACATTATGGTGCTCCGTGCGGAACACCACAGGAAATTGGCTTTTACGTCGTCAATATAGCTAGGGCCTACAACAACACCGAAAAGAATGACGTGAGTTAGCGAGAGAAATAAAAAATAGGAAAGAATTACAAGCTAATGTCCAGAACTTGATTTTTCTTCACATTGGAAAAAGGTTGGCTTCATTGGCGGAATATCTGGGTTCAGTCTCAGAGATAGCAATATTCCTTTGGAAAGTTATTTAGGCACCACTAATTTGTATTTGAGAAAATTTAAAACTAGGTGCAGAAGAGTTCATGTGTTTCTTCCATATGTTTATTATCTTTATTAAAGCAAGTAAATATTTATTATTTATACATTGGCGAGTACATTTTATTTTGTTACAGCAGTGGTAGTAGAAATATCGCAGATATCAAAATGAAAATGAAAAGCGAAGCTCTGTCGTGATTTCCTTAAAGAAATCTTAACAACCAGTCGCAATCTTAAGCATATCACTGGATTTCCAGGAATCATTTCATAACCAAATTCTGCACAGTTTCTTAGTCTTCATCCTAGTCACATTTTCTGTATATCACAGCCTCCAACATATAACATCCTAAGAATAGAAGATATATCATATAATCGCTCGTCATATAATACACTAAGGTGCTGACTTATGTGGGACCAAGTGTTATTCAGAAACGTTTAGAGAGACCACAATTCACACAAGCAAATGAAGTGGCACATTAATGTCTTATAGAAAATCAACTTCAAAAAAATTAAAGGCTTCAGCGAAAAATTAGTTACACGGGATAACAAAATAATTTTTATTTTTTGTCACACGAACTGAAGGGGATAAACCCAATAACAAATTTTATTAGTTTTTTTTATCAGGCAAGGGTTTTAAATTACGGATGTTTGAAGTTTGGAGAAAACCTGTATATTATATATAGTGAATACATTTTCTGAAGAGTAACAGTGGATGACTTTCTGATACTAAGTATTCAGCAATAATCAACCAGCATACTGGGACTCTACTTGCCGTGGTACCGATTTTCCATGGTGGAAATATGTTGGTGAAATCGATCTCCCTACTCATCGCTTACTGCTACAAGGTTTTCTGGGATGAAGTCTAAGTAAGAGTCTACGAAATGCACTTTTAAAGACATATGGCTGTTTTTTTTACATTCATTGTTCCGTGCATCATTATAATTGTTTCAGTCGGGAACAGAACACGTAGGAGAACGGGAGGGCTACAGCAAAAGATTACACACTATACCAGAGGCTGACTGTACAGGGAAAAATGAACTCCTGATGATGAGCTTACCGAAAGCTCGAAACATGTAGAGAGTGAATGACGACTACCCATGAAAATAAAGGATAGTCCACATGTGTCATCGTGTTGATTATTATTTTGAAACATGTGGCTGTGTAGGATTGTACAAGATCAGCCACCAAATCAACGGTAGTTTTCTCCAATATGATTTCCCCAAAAATTGGTAGCGACATTTCAGAATGATTTCCATGCTGTTTTCTCCACTTCAGTTAACTGGTATTCAAATTTTACGTCCAGTTTTAACTCCCTTATTTGAGGTCCAACAAATATTCCTTCTTTGATTTTAGCATCATTTATCCTGGGAAACTTATTTTTCAGATATTTAAACGCAGTGTTGTTTCGATCCATTTCTTGACGAAATTTTATTATGAATCCGAGTTTCATGTGCGACGGAAATAAATAAGCTTTTTCCAGGTTGATTAGTTAAGTATTTACAATAATATCTGTCCTACAATAAGTGATTCTCGTTTAAGCCACAATTTTCGAATGCAATCATCTTTTCTGTCCCTACAATTCCATTCGCTGAGAAAGCATCGAAACTTTATGCAGCCAAACTGCAAACCAAGCAAGGGATCAAATGACCTTTAGGTCCCTACAAATATTCCAATTATATTTTTCATACTGGATCTTTTCCAAAAGTAGTTTCGTATTTTCATAGAAATCTTTCATGTTAGCGGCATGGTCTAGGTGTAGAGGTGGTAAATTATTCCCCGTGTGTAGGTTACAGCTCTTAAGCTAATTAATAAAAAACGCCGCTCAGTTTGATCGTGTTAGTGCCCAAGAGCCTATAATAGAGCAAACATCATTACAAAATACCAGAACGTTTTCTTGAGAGAAAGTTTCTTTGAATTCATTTTAGCAATTGAGATATAAACATATTTCATTATCCTGGTGGAGAAGATTCCACGCTTTTAGTCTGGAATCCAAGGGCTTGGCTTGTTTTTTAGACAAATGCAAATCACGGATATGGCCGTTAAGATCTCGTTTTGTTAATAAATGGGGTTCAGGTGAGAAACAACTTGCTTCTAATGTCGGATCGCAATAAACATTTTTCCTTTCCTGCTGCCTGTGATCATCACCATAATCAGAGTTGTCACTGCTGAAAGTCGGATTTTCCGGAGGCTTTGGATGCAACTCTGTACTGTGTGGGGCAGGATTCGTTGCAGATGACAAATATGTATACTTCACTGTGTGCTTGAATTTGGAAATTATCCATGTGGCGCCAACCATTTACACGTCCTGTGAGAAGCCTTACACATGTTACACAACAAATACGAGGAGCCAAACTTTTATCTTTGTCAGCCACTTAACAATAAAATAAAGCACATAACACATGTTTATGAGCGAGTCAAAATTTCGCCTCTGAGATTTGAAGGTCAATTCACCACACGCATGACAGAAGGTGTCAGCTTGATTTACATAATTACTTGGCATGTTAAAAATAAAATAAGCTCATTCTTTTCACACAAAACGCTTCACTAAAAAGAGCACTTAACACTTGCGACTTACCACAAAGCAGTCCGGCAGTGCAGTGTTCCTCAAGCAGAACTTACTGTTAGACTCATGGCCCACGTGTCAATACATGTCTGAGCTTGCACAGTCTGGCTGTCAGTGATTGGAATAACATCCATACTCTCTTTGTTATGATCAAGATTTTGTGCCCACATTGTGTTTAAAATACAATAACGTGATTCAGCCTTTTTGAACACATGTTGGTAGCGGGATAAAAAAAATAAATCACCTATAATTTCATTTTAAAAAATTCTGTCACACAAACACTGCGGGTGATAGAGAAATTCGAATAACATATTTAAATTCAGCTTGGAAAAAAAAAAACATATGAAACATAAGTTAGTTTTCATGTGACAAAAATTACATTTATCAGCCTGTCATGGAAACAATAATTCGTTTAAGTCGTGCCATGGTTCAGGCAGTTAGTCGCCAATCTCTGACTGCGGAGATCATGTGGCGGAAATGGCAGTGGAAAGTTTGCCCTCTGTCAATATAATTCCACCAGTGTTAGGTATTCCTTAATACATCTGCCACCGACGCATTATTGCCTTAGAAATGGACGGCGTTCTTACATAACACATTCTCAAACGTAATTCTTTTATTATTACATATGCCTGTGATATGTAATTGTTAAGTGCTTAGTTAATGTTTATCCGAACTTCATTTATCGAAACATTTTTGCTGCTCAAATTTTTAACAATATTCCAAGTATTTCAGTTTCAAATTTAAGGGTTTTTATGTGGACAAACACACGACAGATCATAAAAATAGGAAAATGTGATTTGGTATTTTTAAATTTATGTTTGATATATTCGTTGGGAATTTGTAAATATAAATGTTCATGAAGTATATTCATCTATGTTGAATAGTACTCGAGCAGCTAAATATATAATTTTTCATAATATATTCAAAATCGTCCCTTTCGCTATTCTTTCCAACACGGTACTTCCAGAAGGGTTTAACATAGACACCTCAGTCTAAATCGAAATCTAATTATTATGCGCTTTGCACCAGTACAAAAATTATTAATTATTTCTTACATTAGTTTCGACATCTCTAATTAATTTATTTTACCTCTCCCTTCGTCGGACGTCAGGAAGAAGCCAATACGTTACACAGTTTTCCTATCTGAAGAATTGTGTGCTAAGAGCTCATTCTGATGTTAAGAAATGTTAATACCTCCCTTCATATGTTACGTTACCCGCTCTTCAGTACAGAATCAAGTGAAGGATATTTCGCCAGTGCAAACTCTAATGTAAAAGTTGGCAACAATGTTTCAGTTTCTTACGTCAACCCAGAATAAATAAATAATTTTAAAATACTTTTCTCTCAGTATGCATGATATAAAGTGCATATGAATTTGCATAGCAACTGTCCAAACACGTTTCCCTAAAGCTGCGAATATGTCGTCAGCTTCAGGATACTTACCTCCTCAGCAGAAGTCGTGGAAACTTCTGACAGACGCGTCACTTGTATATTTCGACCTCGTGAGTCCTCACGTAATTCCAGAAACCCCGTACTTGGGTTTAGGAGGTCACGAATGTTCTCGTTGTATATCTCAAGGTAAGACATTGTCACCTGTAAATATGGGCTCAGACTCAGAACAGTGTGTGAAGGACAGTTGAAACAAATAAGCTAGAAAACTGGAAGTTACGGTTCCTTTCGGCTATTCATGTAAAACACGAGGTTATCAACATGAGTCTCCACAAGAAATGTGGTCGACAGAACACTGAAACAGGTCACCGTAAGAAGTCGTAAATTTTTAAGTCAGTATTACCTGGCAAAGGCAGGAGCGTGTAGAAAACGCTTACACACCATCAATACTGCAAATACATACCATTTATCGCTCCTTTTTAGTACTGCATAAATTAATTTACGGTGCGAGGAAGAGGAAGTTGTTTGTCATAGTGGCTTAGGTTAATGTAATGTCCTCCCCTTTAACTGCCGTCTCACTCACACCAAAATTTTAAGCTGCACTGTACACATTACTGTAAGATCATTTGTGCTTGTAATATGTAAAGCGCTTTATACATAGATGTCAGTACTGTAGCCTGAACAAGGCGGTATCGTTGTTATCGTGAGAAAATACTCTGCCAATAAGTTTTTATGTGGAATTACCTCAGTAATTATTAAAGATTAACAACGACTCTAATTAGTTTTATTTTGTAAAAGTAACACTTTTGAGGTAAATAAGGATAGTAATGTTACATCTGTAAAAATCTCTGGCCATTTGCACTGTGGCTAGTGGTAATATCAAAGATGCAGTTAAAACCAGTGGTTCTCAGGCGGTTGGTCGCAAGATTTTACCAAATTTGTTGCGACGTTTTGAACGGGAGAATGATTACATCAAGCAAATATGCAAACTCATGTGTTAAACACACAAACAAACAAACAAACAAAAACACAAGGTTAAGAAAACGGGCCGATATTTGACACAATTTTTTTCTAAGCTTAGAGGGTAATTGTATATCATATATAGTATTTTCAAGCCAACGAATATTTTACAATTTAAATTGAGAGATTCATGAAAACCCCAACATCCTTTTACTTACGAAAATGTATTATCTGATACAACAAATGTCATTTGAAAATAGAAGCACTGTTATACGAGTGAATGTAGCTCTCTATTCTAATTCTAGTTTACCGACATAAAAAATGTCCCATGTGCATTGCAGGTAAGTTGCGAACGCAGCAAAACTTGGGAGTCACTATTATTTTTAAAAAAAATTGTTTTGCAGTGCTGCCAAAACTACCAAAATTTCTGGTGTTGTTGAAGATCTGTATTTAATTGCGGAAAGAATTAAAACCTTTAAAAAAAACTCAAGCAGTGACAAAAATGATATATCTAAGCGCTGCAAGGATCTTAGAAATTAACCTTTTGAAGCCTAACGTCAACTATAGTGGTCGTACCGCACCGCTAACCTCTAAAGTTGCATTTTATATAGTATTTATTCAACAAATATAGGTACTGAATATTTTAAACATTGTATTTAATCTCTGTTTTTTTTTCTTCAAAATGCAGTTTGTTTCATAATTCTAATGTATTTGGTTCCTGTATTATTCATATTTTATATACAGAGTGTGCTAAAATTTAAAAAATAATTCCGGCGCCAAAAGGTTAATGCTCTAGTGAAATTACAGCCAGTGCCATTTCGGTCAGGCATGAAATACGGCGACATAAAAATTAATTTTATATTTTCAGTCCATTGAAATAACAGTGGGGGAAAGAAGTGCTTTTGTAAAATTATCAGTGAATGGAAAAATTATGTAGTTATCGCACTGGTGTAGTCCCATCTATGTTTGAAGAAAGATGCGGGTTTTAAGACTCGAGATAAGATGTAGCTTCGTATGTCCTTGACATAGGCCTTGCGGTGTAATTAAGAGTAGGTGTCATTTATCCTTCATGTTCCAAATAAATTATATCTCTTCTGACAAAAACACAAATTTTTTTTCTATAATCCAGTGTCTTTTACTGCAAGAATATTCAAAAAGCTATGCTCTGAAATGGAGTTTTTGTCACGAGAACTGTTACGTGATTTGGAAATTGATGTTTGTCCGAGGGGAACACTTTAATGTGTGTACATGGTTTGCATGAAAACTGAAAGATTTTCTACACAAAAAAAAAGAGTCGCATACTACTCAGATGTGTGATTTAATGAATGATTTAAGTACATTTTTGCAAGGTCAGACACTTGAGACGTGTGTACTACAGAATTATATGTTTTCAACTAACCCTAAGTGTAAGTACGTCAATTTCAGTACAACAAAGACATATGCCTAGACGTCACCTACTGTTCTTTAAAAGAAAAGAAGTGGTTCAAGTTAAAGACGAAGGTTACTGTCTTCATGAACAAGTTTTTGGCACACCAGAGCTTGCGCAAGGCTACTAACAGTAGAGTCATCAAGTATGAGGTCTGTTTGTTTTCGGAAACTATCTTTCGGATTTGCAGATTCTCTCATTATCAGACATTTTCTACTCATTTTTGAAAATTCTTCTACACTTTTAAAAATTCATCAGCGTAAATTAGATTCTTAAAGTTGTTTCAAGTTACAACTGAACAATAAAGTAGACTCAGTAAACAACACGTCTTAAGTGTGCTCTTGCTTCAACTACCAATTATAAGGAAAAGTGATCAGAACATGCAAAACCTCCCAATCAAGAGGCGCCTCCAACGTTATTATTCCGTTTTCCACATCATTGTGCACACAGTAATGCATGAGCAGAATACAGGTATAATGTCGGGCTAAAAGCCATTATTTTTTTCAACTTTTGCTAAATATATTTACACTTTTGTTATATGCACAGTGTTCAGTGACAGAGAGAGAGAGAGTTCCTCATTCTTAATTTCCACGCAGTACCCAAGGAGAAACAAAGCCAGATGTGCACATCTCACTGGGACGGAAACTTGCGATTAAGGATAAAAACTTAGCAATTGTAGCTGGAATATACAAGTAATTGATTAATATCGTAGCAGCAGAGAAGCCCTTACGGTATTGCAAAGTACAAAATGTGAGTACCACATGTTAAGTTCAGAAATTCACCACTAGGATTAAATTTTTGCAACCGACCTCCATAGGCATTTACAGCTATCAGGAGGCAAAGTACCTCATGCATTGGACATATCCACTGTAGACAGCAGCAGTCCACTGAACTCCAGCAAGCCGCATTAATCAGTTCTGGCTAAGGAAATGAATATGTTTCTGGACCGAATATTGTGTAAATGATTATTTCGTATGTTATCGGAATTTATCTGAAAAACGATCGAGTACGTTGGGTACAAGTTTCTGTCTAAAGCATTAGGCATAAACTACTTTTATTAAGAAGACAGAAGCAAAAAAAAAAGAAGAAAAGAACACAAAAAACCATGAAGGAATAAATAAAAATAAATAAATAAATAAGGAGAAGACGGAATATTACAGGATGAAGCATGTCAAATCATTGTCAGTTACTGCGCTCTTCATCTAATCACATCGACTAAACGAAGATTTTTGCCATTTGCCACCTCTCCCACATGCCAGGCCCCAATCAGCAGTTTCGCAATCAATCAAATTTGAACAATGAGACAATTTTAGCCTGCCATGTGAATAGTCTTTCAAGTACCGTGGAGATCCTGACACTGAAATATCGTGGCAATTGATGTTTCGTGCAAGGCCCGACCCAGGAGAGGGCACTGCTTTGTGGATCGCGAACCTTAGAGCTTCTACGACTCCCTTTGCTTTGACATTTACAAGAGTTAATTACAAATAGAGTATTTCCGTAATATTCGGTGGTTGATAATTTTCGCGTCGAACTGATGCGATAGCTATGATCAGAAACCAAGTTATGACCACCAAATTGACTGATTCAAAGCTAATCCTGTTACAGGCACCTCGCTGCCTTGAATTAAATCGTTTTCCTTGAAATTTTAAATTCTTGGGCTTTTTAAATACGTGATGTAGATACAAATGTGACTTGTATTTTAACGGGTGTCAATATTTCGAAGACTGATAGGGTCTTCTGAATTACAAGTAAGACTTAATTTCTTTTCTTACGAAACCACAGTCCATGTCCTTTAGACAGGTTAATGTTGTTTATAGAAAAATCGATATTTATTGTGAGGATATATGCAACGTCTAAATACAAAGTGTGGGCAAAATGTAAAGTTTCGTAATGATGAGACAGGCATTACTTAATGCGGCTACTGGACTTTAAAACCTTAATAACGCCTACTTATGCAGTACAAAGAGCAGTTTTAGAACATCCATTAACCTTTTGACGCCTAACGTCAACTATAGTGGTCGTACCGCACCGCTAACCTCTAAAGTTGCATTTTATATATTTATTCAACAAATATAGGTGCTGAATATTTTTAACATGGTATATACTCTCCGTTTTCTTCTCTTCAAAATGCAATTTGTTTCATAATTCTAACGTATTTGGTTCCTGTGTTATTCACATTTTATATACAGGGTGTGCTAAAATTAAAAAAATAATTCCGACGCCAAAAGGTTAAGCTACATTTCGGTTTCATGTAAAGTACGAAATACACAGGTCTGTTAAAGATCAACGTGCAGTTTGCCGCACACTTTTTAGTGTAGCATTCGCTGCCAAAATAAACGTAAATACTTTCACGTTTATCGCAGCTGAACACGCCGAAGGACACTTAGTGCCATTACGCTTTCTTTTTTTGTAGCACTTCATAGACTGCCTTAATTTTACAACTCTAAATCGGTTGAAAATATTTTTGGACGTAGCCTGCTGGAATTGCCACACGTGTTGTGGGTCTTGCTATCATGACAGTGCTGCCAGTGTTACATTTCTTTAACTTCCACGAGTGAAACATAAGAACAATATGGCCTACATTTATTAAATTAAATATAGATAAATAAATTAAATATAGATAAATATAGATAAATTAAATATAGATAAATTAAATATAGATAAATTAAATATAGATAAATATAGATAAATAAATTAAATATAGATAAATTAAATATAGATATTTCTTCCAACTAAGTTTAGATTAATTTAACAAGGTTCGTGTGAAGAAATATAATTAACCTTTTGGCGCCGGAATTATTATTTTAATTTTAGCACATCCTGTATATAAAATGTGAATAATACAGGAACCAAATACACTAGAATTATGAAACAAACTGCATTTTGAAGAGAAAAAAATGGAGAGTATATACCATGTTTAAAATATTCAGTACCTATATTTTTTGCATAAATATATAAAATGCAACTTTAGAGGTTAGCGGTGCGGTACGACCACTATAGTTGACATTAGGCGTCAAAAAGTTTATTACATCATATGCCAGTGTGTGAGACGAAAGTGTTTCTGTGCCCGGAAGACACCATTATAATTAGCAACATTGAAATCAGCAACCTTATTTTCGCGACCCACGTTTTCACTTTTCAGCCACCAATCTTAGAGCTCTCGCGTGGAATGACGACAGTTCAGCATTCACAGCGCTGACAATGAACACTTCTTGAGAAGCTGCCTTTTGCTAAGATGGGGCTGAATTCCCACTCGTTGACCCCTCACCCGACTTTCCACGCTGACACAGTCCAACAAGTTAACCCTCTACAAATTACTCTTTCGACCCATTCTTACTTCCACCGCTCCTTTCTGCACTTCCACTTATTCCTCCAACTACCTCAAACTCCCAGTTACCCAGTCAAAGTGTCTCCGAGTCAACGGTAATTTTCCCAGACGCATTCCCACTTACCACTTGCACGACACTCTAAACATTGAGCCCATCCGCGTTATCATCCACCGACTTGCGGCCAAATGTTTTTGCTCACTGCCCCTCTCAGCCCAACCCCCTGGTCCTACAAATAGGGAATTATACTCTAGCCGACCGGATTGTTGTGTACGAGAAATACAAACATAAACATTTTGCTGTAATTAGCTCACCGATAGTCGCAGTGTTTGTTTACACTTTTCACAGTCGTTATTTATATTCACTTTTATTTCACGTTTGTTATTGTATATATATTTATTCAGATTGGTTAAAGGAAGAATTTTGTAACTTGTCCTCGAAAGTGCTGTACATACTTTCTTTGCAATAAATCTTAAAATAAAAAAGATTTGACAAGCATACACAGGGGTCCAAGACCGTCTTTACAAGAGAGCCTCCTATTATCGCGCTTATATACAAATGACCTCCTCAGCTCCATATAACCAAACACGATCTTGATGTCAGAGCAGAGTTCATCACACAGGTCAAGATAAACACAGAATTTCCGTAACCGTATTTGGCTATTGACTTTCTTACAAAACGGGAAGGGAAATGACTGAACCGAATAGTAACCAGCACACATCGAGCTTAATCTGGTCGTAACGTGCCTTGTTTTTCGTTCTCGTGCAGTAGCCGACGAAGAAGTCTTCTGGGATTGAAAACTTGTCGATTTATAATTAGTTACCGATAGATATTGCGTCGTAACGAAGAATGCTTTAAAAATCCTGATTTTAATTTCCTACTATATTAAATTTTGATTTGCTATTGCTCTAATTAAATATATGAAATTTACCACATTTTCAAAATATTGCATAATGTTAGTTACATTATGACTGCGCTATACATCATGGACAGAATTTATAAATACACGTTCAGTTTTCTTATTACTGTGAAAAGTAGCAATGATTTTGTTTGGGCATTTATATTTTCATACAGTAAATTAACATCATCTGTTGACGCAGCCCGTTCCATTTCAATTCTTATTCCTTGTTAATATACAGACTCCTTTAACTAGTAGCAACGTACGATCGCCTGGGCTCAATTTTGATATTTTCTGTAGCATTTGTCCCTATTAAAATTCACTAATTTTCATTAATATGTAAAATACATAACGGTTTTACATTACGTAGATTTATCCCTAAATATCCCTTATATACACTAATTTTCCCTCTACATTTATTCTGCCTACATGTATATAAGACGCCCATTTTACCCTCCATACATTACCTTTTTACCCTTATTAGGCCTGCTCGAGGAATGTGATAAGGAAGAAAATTAGGAAGTAGCTGGGGTTGCTAATGTTTACTGTTTGAAAAGAAGACTGTAAAACATTTGTCCAGTACCGTGTATTCGGCCTTTTACTGCCAAGCTGAAGCTCCAGTGATAGAATCCGGACAACACTTCGCACCGCTCCCGATTTTTGTATAAATGTTTCACTCGCAGTATTGTTTTGAAGCAACGGTAATCCACATAAAATCTCCACGCAGTCACATATGTGTATATATCCTGCACACACATATTCTTCGCAATAGATAGGCCGGTCTCGCAAAAGAATTAAAAAATGGGACAGCAGTGAATGCCGCGTGCCAAGGAAATCTCGCACGCGTGCCATAGGTTCCACTAGCCCTGGCTCTAACCATAATCGACCCCGATGATAGAACGAGGTGGGGGTAGTCAGCGACAGATCCCAAGATATAAAACCAATACCCATTTTACAGAAGGCTAAGTAGGCCTCGACATCTATCTGGATGGTTCCGGTGAATATTGCCCCTAGCGGAATTCGAAGCCCATATTGTCCTCCAACCCGGCCGTCTGGTGCAACAGTACAACAGCAACACATTCGGTGTGCATGCCTTATTCAGACCCCAACGACCATTTAAGAAATATCTGTTAACTTCGAAAAGTCAGAAAACCGTGTCCGTGTGACATTTTGAAGGCATATGGGGGAACCAGGAACGGATGCCGGCATGAACCTCGACAATAGACAGAAGTGAGTAGTCAGCTTCACCATCCGGCGGCTTTACGCAAAGGGAAAAACTACCAGTGTACGTACATTGAATGGGCAGCAGGGTGGTTTCAGAGCCGGTCTTGACGATTTAGAGAAGAGAGAATAGTTTGCCCCTGCCAGGACATTTTGTAGACTAGTCCCTATGCCTACTAAGATATTCAGACTTTTCATCCCACGGCAGTGGGCCCAGCAGGTAGACATACATCAGCCCTGCAGCTGGAGACAGCAGTTCCTCCGAATGACCGATAACACTGACCGCCTACACACAGTGCTTACACTCACAAACAACGAACCACCTGGAACCACCAAATTACTAAATGGAAGGTCCTTAACCGAACTACCATTATTGGTTTCCTACAGTAAGGCCCACAGATCATCGAGTATAGGCCTGTCTTTATGAGTAGGTTCGTAGGCCTATGCAGTACATGCATGTGGGACAACCTTGAACTACTGTAAGTTGTATGAAAGTACACTCTTAGCATAGGGTGAGTCGAATTCACATACATGGAGGAATTGATTTTGTATGGCATTGAGAGCTACTCTGTTATAATTGGTAACTTCATGGCCTACTTGTTTATAATCTTCGTCTGCCAGTCTCTGCCCCTAAAGCTAAATAACTTCACAGTATTGCTTCATCTTGAAAATGTTGTAATTACAAAGCTGGTAAGCTAACTGCTTGACATTTTTGGATCCATGTGTTCACTACCATGTTGACATAAGCCTGTGCATGGACCCTATTCTCAGCCAGTTGATTCAGTCCACATCGTCAAACACAGCTTCCAAGACCTATTTCGTCATCGTCATCATCATCATCATCTCACCTACTATGACAAAGTAAAGCAACTCATTCATGTAATTCTACCTGATTTTTCCTTAGCTCTTGGCTTCAGTTATTCAGAGCACTATGTTCTTCATCACCCTCATCTAATGTTTTCACTTACAATGAACAGGCCGCTTCAAATTCATCAGTTTCCAAACCTACCGTATACTGCTCTGGGTGCTTAGATTCCTGGACAGCCTGGAAGAGATCCTTGAGGGCCCTGACCATTATGCCAGGCTGCTGAGTATTCCCTACCATGGTGTGTGTTTTGCCAGAACCTGTTGCACCGTAAGCAAACACAGTGGCATTGTATCCCATCAAGACGCCCGACACTAGGCTCCTAGATGTCGCCTCGTACACCATGTCCTAGAACGGCGACAGAAAGAGAATGTGATCAGTTCCTGACATTACGTTGAACATTACTGTTTTCCTGGACACTGTCCAATGCCTTGGAGCTTTTCACTCACAAAGTGTAGAAAACTGAACTTCAGCTGTAAAGGGGCCTAATCATTTGGGTCCCTTTCTGGTCCAGTAAATGACATTGAGCCTGACACACCTGCTTATGGCCCCTTACATTTAGTGGTGGTAAAAGATTCACAATCCTAAATGTGTACGAAAACTCCCATGACACTGCACGCTGTACAGAATACGTCATGTTGCTGCAACCCACCGAAGACACAAAATTCTACACGCATCTGAAGTGACACGCAACGACCGACAGAGTCTGCAGTATTCTGTGCAGAACAAACGTGAATTTCGTATTTCTCCTACACGTTTGGGCAAGGCTAGGCAGTCAACAGGAAGGATACTTAATCGTAATATAATACAAAGCAGAAACTGGTTAAAGTTTACATGTGTTCCCTGTTGATGGCCCAGCCTGACCGAAAGATGTGGGAAAAATGGTAAAATTATATTTCTTATTGTAGATTGATCCACATAAGAGCCTAATGCAACACTTCAGGAACTTATGTGCTTGCAATGAGCATTATTTGCAAAACGAGTACAAATAAACAATTTGTAGGTTATTTATTTCATCAGAGTGTTTGGTCTCTAAAACCACTTGACAGATTTTGATGAAGTTTGGTATTAGAGGGACTCGGAGGAATGATAATCCACATATAAAACTCACCGTATGGTTTATAAACACACTTCGCGTGCCTTTAGCATGATCTGTGGTCCTCAAAACAGTCAGTAACTTGCCAACTGAACTTGAAATAACGTTATTCTTGTGATTCTTCCACAAACACATAACTAAGTTGACAACTTTTTACGATCCTAATAACAGAAATTACTTATTTTACGGCTCTTTTGTACGTGTTTGAGATGAGTCTTTTATTCTGTACTATCAACTGCCGTTAGATTTATGGGACAGTAACATTTCACAACCACGATGTGATAAAAATATAACTTTATGTGCGCTACGCTCGTCAGATTTCCGCTTGGCAGGTTCGTAATGCTCTTTGTACTTTAACAAAACTTCTTCCGTAAGTTTTAGGTTTCTGTGACCGTGCATCGTGAGTAACCTTCACAGTGCTCACACCCTACAACGCAGCGCCCCACAACCGCTACCAACCACATCCAGCAGAACCAGCGCAGCACACCACGTGCAGTAACACACGTCTTGTTCTCCTGAAGATGGGCATAATAATGCCCGAAACATGTTGAGAAATTGTTAAAAATAAACATCTAACTGTTGCATCTTGCTGGTTTTCTCTCTCACTCCACAATTTCTCCCGTAAATCTCTATTCAGACCTAGCCGTCTCTGTTTGTTAGCTCACTATCATACTGTAACTTGAGCCACCTGATTACATATTCCCGAAATATGAACTACTGCTCGGCCAGTGAAATTTGTCAACTACTCACAAACATCTAGAGTTAGGACAGGAGCCGTAACAAGGGACTTCCTGGCCAATTCTGGGGTCCACGCTGCTTTAGGTGTAACTGGGCTCTTTCTGAGCGGGTAAAGCTAACGACTTGCTTCAGTCTAACATCACAATTAACAACTAATGACGCTGTAATTCATTTCCTCTGTAGGTCTCCAGGACATGGCAAATGGCTAAGGAGGAAAATTTATTTATTTTTCAGGCCTTCTTTCTGCGAAAAAAAAATTAAGGTCTTATGAGGAGACCACTTCCGTCTCTCTGCAAAATAGTGTCAGCGACTAAAATCTTTGTCCAATTTTCGTGAAATTCCGCGAAGTAGTTCTTTACAGTAAGTCACTGAGCAAGAGTTATTTTTCGTGTAAATCGACTCAGTGAAATTCGCACTTTATCAAGCGGCTCAAAGAATTTCTACCCGTACTTTACATATTTCTTGACCGATTTTTTTTTGTCAAATTCGGTACAGAATCTCTCCACCTAATTTGATCATGCAATTTAAATTTTGTTAAAATGTGTGCAGTAAAAGCAACCTTTTATTTTTTTAAGGGTGCAAAATTATTTTTCCATAGGCCTATTTTCTACATTTTTATCAGATTTAGCTAACATTAAGTGCACAAGATATCGATAAAAATTTGTTGGGTGATGTGAGTTAAGTGAATATTGGCGCAGTGAAATATGTATTTTACTGAGTGACATAAATGAGTTTATATATCTCCACTTACCACATTCCTTCCTTATTTAGGTGCAGTTCGGTGCAAGGAATCTAGGCACAGTGCCACTGATACTATATGAATAAAGGTTGATCAACTAGATGACACTTGCTTTATTATCTACTGCTCAACATGTTTCAGACGTTAATACGTCCATCTTCAGGACCTTGCGACTATTTGTTGCGTTGTGTAGGCTGTATTGTGCTGACTTGAGGCGTGCTGGTGTTATGTGGCGGGATTGGCTGTTGGTGATGTGGTATCCGAGTGCAGCCTGCACTCGGATACCACATCAGCAATAGACAATCCCGCCACATAACACCAGCACGCCTCAAGTCAGCCTACACAACGCAACAAGTAGTCGCAAGCTCCTGAAGATGGACGTATTAACGTCTGAAACATGTTGAGCAATATATAATAAAGCAAGTGTCATCTA
>Ga0131853_10001985_pt1 | contig 36621 bp, 22 predicted proteins | sample TergutLab28metaG_FD_92764 | JGI IMG/M metagenome (GOLD analysis project Ga0131853, IMG submission 92764) | Labiotermes labralis P1 segment gut microbial communities from Petit-Saut dam, French Guiana - Lab288 P1 (version 2) (version 2) | ecosystem: Host-associated > Arthropoda: Insects >... | reverse complement strand
TCGAAACATGTAGAGAGTGAATGACGACTACCCCTGAAAATAAAAGATAGTCCATAAGTGTCATCGTGTTGGTTATTATTTTGAAACAATTATAATGATGCACGGAACAATGAATGTAAAATTCAAAATAGCTGTTTGAGCAGTGGTTATTGTGTGACAGTATTTATAATTTTGTCTGCCCTTTTTTTTCACTTTTTTCCTTTTTTGGCTTCTTCAGGTTGTCCTTTTTTTTACTCCTCCCTTTCCATATCTTATTATCTCTCTATATCCAACTTCTAAACCTACCCATCCTCCTGCATGACTTCCTGCTCTTTGCTTCGTCTCTCTCCATTTCCTTTTCATCCATTCTGGTCTTACTGCTTCTCATGTGTTCACTGTTTTTTACTTCAACTTGCTTACTTCATCTAGTTTTCCATTTGTGCTGTAAATGGTGTCATCTTGACATATGTTGAAAATATTTTAGAGTAACTGAAGTCATATGGTAATCTGTTTCTTTTCATCTAAAGAATATACCGGTATTTACTTTTACTGTCATGTTGATTGGTATTACATGTCAAGTCTTTAGCTCCGGAACACTTCCAATATCTCCACTCTTTCCCTTATCCCTCAGAGTGATTTGTTGCTGATTTCTCAAAGTTTGGTGTCACTGAAGTTCAGTACATGTTTGGTTGACCATCCTGACATACTTGATGTTCTTGGTTTGACTACTGTGACCGTACTTGTTGACTTAAGGCACTCTTCCATTTTGTATAATGCCTTTCATTCACCATTTCCTTCAGCTTCATGTGTCTAGACATTTTACTGAGCACCTTTTTTTCCAAGAATTATGTCTTCCTAATTAAAAACGAGACACCACATTTTACAATCATTCAAAACCAGGGAACAGGTAAGATAATGCAATATAAGAATAAACTTTACATATTTAATTTGGGAAGTACACACTCTAAACAGTTTGCGCTTGTTTTAGGTTGTGGGACCAGGTGCTTTATCAGACTCTTAAAATCAGTGTGAAGGGGTATTAGCAGTGCACTTTGATTGCTAACTTGAAGATTGAGAAAGTGGAAGAAACAAAATTGTGTTCCTCTTAAGAAATGGGAGGAACAGCATCATGGATCACTAGAGGACAGTGCTACAGAGGAGGCTGGACAAAATTGTGTGATATTATGCCCTTGTGTTTCGTTGAGGATGGTTATCTTGTAGAGGAACCCTTGACCCATTGAGTGGGAAGGCCTTTGACACATGCAGGAATACTGTGCCTGGGTCAGAACCTCAACTGCCTGACATCCAGCAACCCACACGTACACACTTCACTTAGGATCCAGGTGATCAGAATTGTGTCCAGCAGACATACGAGTATTTAGGTTGAATGCAGCACTGCATCCTTCCCTGTCTTTGGTATGGTTAACAAACCAATGTGTTTTCAACCTGGTGGGAGATGACTGCCTGCAGAGGAGTGCTGCAGACATGTGTGGGAAGTTTATCATTCACTCATGCATATGCCTCAGGACCATATTCACTATACTGTTTGCCAAGGCCCCAGAACCAAACTGACCATTGGCTAACCAGTTCTTTCTGTATATAATGTAGCCAATTTTGCAGCAATAGTTTTCTTCAACTATCTTGAAAATTGGGGCAGCATGCTCCTCCAAGACGTCGCTGTCATCTGACTAGGTTCAGCTCCAGGCTGAGGTGTATATAGATGTGATAGGTTATTAAAGTTTTTTTTTTATTTCTTATTTCAAAATTCATTAAGCTGTCTGGCAAGTAGAAGTTAGAGCTAGGGGGAGTTTTTAGAAGCAAGGACTGTAATTGACAAATGGGAAGGAGCATGTACAGTAAAATGCAAAGTCAGTGGCAGGACATTAGTTACTGTCATAAGTTTTTAAGTTACAATTGTGTTGTGAAATTCAATATAGTAGTTGACAGGTCTAAAGACTCATAATGTAAGTAGGTGTAGCCAGTGAGCCCTCCCCAAAATTTTGGTTACTCACAAGTGAAGGAGATTCTGGAGTGAAATCAAAGCTTTCAGGCATAAAAACTAACATGACAAGTCAGATTTGAATCTTTGAATATTTAGATTTAACCTGGAACTCTCTACACCTAAACGTAATTTTGGAGAGTGACCTGCATTTACTCAACAAATTAGGAGGGCCTAGACCCATCAAGTATCGAATTTCATAACACAATTCTAACTCAAAACCTCAGATTTTGACAGCTAACTAGAGTACTGCCATTAACTTTGCCTTTTACTGCGACATGCCACTGCCTATCTACTACAGTCCCTGCTTCTAAAAACTCCCCCTAACTCTGACCTGTACTTGCTAGATGGCTTAATTAAGCTTGAAACAATAAATGAAAGTAACTCAACCTGTCGCATCGATATTCACATCAGTCTGGAGTTGAACCTAGACTGATGACAGGAGTGTTGTGGAGAAGCTTGGTGCCTCCATCTTCATGGTAGCTGAAAAACAGTTGCTGGAAAATTGGTTATATTATATAGAGAAAGAGCTGACTAGTCAAAAGTCAGTTTGTGCCAGGGACCTCACTGAACAGTATAGTGAATAGGGTCCTGAAACATATACCTGAGTGAATGATAAACTTTCAACCTTTGTGTTTGTGGCAGTCCTCTGCAGGCAGTACCTTCCACTAGCATGGAAACATGGCAGCTTTTATTTATACTAAGGACCCAATGCTGCATTCAACCTAAAGACCTATATGTCTGCTGGACACAATTGGCTGGCTGTTTGAAAATGTGCTGGTCACTAGGATCCTAAGTTAAGCGTGTGCATGTGGAATGCTGCATGTGGGGCAGTTCAGGGTCTCTGACCCAGGTACAGATTTCCTGGGTGTGTCAGAGATTACATAACTCTATGGGTTGAGGGTCTCCTCTGCGGTATAACCATCCTCATATTTTTGCTGTTGAAACATACTCTCCTACTTCTGTATTGTTGCAAACATCCTTTCTCTCAGCCATATTGACTAATTGTACCATGCAGGCTGGAGTTGCTGAGGGTGGACTTACCCAACCCCAACTTGTTCAGGTTGTATGTAAGTTACAGAGCATGTTTACCTCAATGTGATTATGTACATACCTTTACAAGGTTTAGGAGTGTGTTGTGAAAGTTTATATCACAGTGTTTTAATAGGTTCTGTTGTAACATTTCTGTGAATTGACACATTTGTCCTTTTTCTACAATGAACATTGTATTAATGCTTAACAGAGTGTAATGTTTATTGCAATGCACTCAGTAATGTTTGTAATATAGGTCCACATTTCTGAAATATGAAAGCTGTGAAAACTTAAAATTTACCAAATTGTTACTACTGTAAATCAACTGTCAATAAACTTTAATACTATTTATAGTCTTTTAAATCCAACTTAGTGTGAATATGTCATATGTTTCACTTCAGAAATAGTGATGTGTTTGATTATGAGGTGCTGCCTCATACCCCACTCAGAATGTGATGTAACATGGAGTACATGCAATGTATTCTGAATTCTGAAAAATGTCTGGCCCCAGTAGTTTTATAAATGGGATTGTGGACCTGTAGCATTTCATCAGATTGTATCTGTAAATTGATTAAGGTTAATAAATTGTCACTTTGATTTCAGTTTTGTGATTTGCCTCTCCATGCATTCTGCTCCTGACTGTATGGTAAAATGACAACAGCACACACCTGAGAAAGACTGACATTTCTAATTTCATTTCATTAAGTATGCTGTCATTCTTTCATAATTAGAACAAGGTAAATGTTCAGTAACAGTGTGCATGCAATAATAAGTACATCATACAAATCCGGACGCCTACACCGGAGTAAGAAAAACGGGAATTTGTCCTCCTTCTGTGGGCTGTGTTGACAATGAAGGTTGCAACATTCTCGATTAAGCCCTTGTTACCAACACGTTACGGAGTACTTGGCGTAACTACTTCCTAAGTTGTCCGCCGTATGTGGAGTGTCGTTCCGGTCTGTAGTTCGATAATGACTAGAATGAGGTAGTGGGGTTTATGAACACGGATCGGAGGTTTCGATCGCCCGTTAGAGTGACTGCTGTTGGCCTTCGCGCCGCGTTTGGACTTACCTGTCATCTTTTTTGTGTTCTCATTGTCCTCATTGTTTGCATTCACTTTATTTCAGTTTTTTTACAATGAGCGAAGGACACCTCTCTGAAGGTAAGAGCACTGTTACATCTGTGCAATACTCATATAACAAATTCTCGGTCATTTAGACCACATGTTCGTTAAGTCGTAGTGTTTTACGTTGCATGTCTGGCTTCGTTTTATAAAATGTGTAGTAGTTTTCCACCCAGATGTCTCAACGTTTATTAGTTAGTCATCTTTTCTAAAATGGTGCAGTGCTTGTTCTTGCACGCTTAGGAAGAATAATACAATGGAAAAGCAATGGAAAATAAAGTGCTTTTTTTCCCACAGTAGAAACTGGAGGAGACCTGTCAAGGTCCTCCCGGGCCTGACCAGTTAAAACTCCAGTCGGCCTGATTCGAACCGGTCCGAGCGTCGGCCTTGGGCTCTTTGGCACAAATAATGTCCCGGTTCGGGCAGAGTGCAGATGTCACCAATCAAAAGTTATGTAACATATTGCTTGGACCATTCTTTCCTCACAACGAAAGTGTTGTTTATATTTACATTCATATAATGCTCGCGACATTGAAAACTACGCAGCGCAGAGAGCTGTGAAGCTACTCGTTCCTTGCGAATTGACCAGCAACTTACGACGGAACTGCATATGCACATAATGTGGTGAGCGGCGAATTTTGGGAAATGGGGTTCGGTTGGAATCCGGAAGCAAAACCACGCTTAATTTTCTCTGGGATATTGGTAGGTGCTCCCTCTCAAAACTTTTCACGGTAAGTTACTGAACATTTGCTTCTGATATCCATGCACTTTTCCTCAGTCGCTAAATTAGTAAGCCGTAAGATATTCTCAGGGCGTTCTTCAATAATTATATCAACTATTACGTACAATAATGCACTGAAACAAATATAAATTAATGACAGAAGAGTAAGAGAAATTGTAAGTAGAGGTTAAATCGGGCTACGATAAATGAAATATGGTGTTCAGTCATGCAGGGTTAACACATTTGAAGGTACACTTCGAGATCAGGATGAATGCTCCGAGGGCAGAACCGGGTAAGATTAAAAACCTTGGGCTTGTGCAGACTGGTATGAAAGAATAGACTACTGTTGTATTACTGAAAATACGCATATTGAACTTGGCTAATATGTAGAATTTTATATGTGGTTGAAAACTTGAAAGGAAAGAGACAGTGTGAAGGAGACGAGGAATAAATGGGAGGAAATGCGATTATTAATATGGTTGCCGGAGAGATGTGTGAGATATGACGGTCGCTATAAACAGCATCGTCTGTGAAGTGACCCCGTGCGGTCTGGTAGATAAGTGCTGACACTACGGAAAAACTTGCTGCTTCAGTATTTACGTTAGGCGATGGTGACCTCAGGTTTTACTGAAACATCTGTTCATGCCTACCATTGCTATCTTCCCTACCGTTGCAATTCCGAAACCTCACTTGGTGAAATTTGAGTTGGTGGTAGAATTATCGACACTTTATGTAGGAACCATGAACTACAGTGCAGTTTGAGATATTTATTTTTAAACATGCCTCACTTTCATTTACGTTCATTGCAGTGTTATTCGGCAAAAGGTGAAATAACAATAAATCGAATTAATAACGTCCTAAAATTCGGCAGGTGTGTGGCTAGGCGGCTTGTATGTGCCTGTGATGTAGGCCTACGTGTAATGACGTACAGTGATGGGACGATGGGAAGCTGGCTGGCTGGATCTGCCTTCTCCTGATAGGAGAAAGGCGTTCTATTATGCTTCGGCTGTCAGACAAAGCTAGTAATTACCAAGAACGGTTTCAATGCCGTTATCAATGAGCTCGCATCTACGCTTCATTTACTACAGAAGCATATTTCACCTGTCCTATTCAATTCACCCAACTAAATATCCTCCCACAGAGATGACGTTTATGCAACTATCAACGCCGATGGAATAGATGAGGGTCGCGCGCAGAGCTTAGTTCAGACAGTGCAGGCACATACCATTCGTCTTGTTCTTGATGAGTGGCGTTCCGACGAACGGAAAATACACGTATGTACTACTGGAAGGATGCCACTTTGTGTGACTGTATGGTCTTATTATTAGGACGAATAAAGTCACTGGATTAGTTGCTAGTTTGATGTATTATTTTTACAACATACGCAGTTTCTTGCAGTAGGCGGCTAGGAGTTCGTAAGTGCAAGTCTGCACTTTTCTGTATTTGCATTTACTTGTATCGTTTGAGTTTACCCTTGGTGAAGAAAGAAAAAGAGATTATTGGCTTCGGTACTGGACCTACAGTAGCCGAGTGAAGAAAACTTCGAGAAATTATGTCTTCCGTGATATCACTACCTACTTCAATCCAGAAGTAATATTTCTGCCAAATGTGTCTTCGGTTTCTGTGACTGATCAAGCAATACAAAACGTCCTTCAATCGCCGATGGACCGGTATTTCGTAGAGGATACTGCATAGTCCTCTTCTGGTCAAGACAATTAAAATGTTCCTGGGAATAAAAGGAATTCAGCGAGTGACATTAAAAAAGTCACGCACGTCTTCGGATAAAAAAAAATTATTAGCCCAATCTACCGCAAGTTGAAGGTCCAGTAAAATTCTTAAAACCGACTTTTGTTTTGTCCAAGCTTAACGTTTAAATGGTTTAGTCTCATTTACAAGATAACATATTTTTACAGCTGAACCTAAACCAAAGAATATTTGGAAGATGTGGAGTTCAGTCGAATTTATACTGAAGGGGGGGGGGGATCACTGATGTAAACGTGGGCTTCAGAGTTTTGGAACTAGAATTTCTCGATATTTCCATGTTCTCAAAGCAAAGAGGTGGCTTGCCTAGGATATGAAGCCAAATTACCACAATAAATTTCCTTTAATGCCAACGTAAATGCAGTTCCCACATTCTGAAGTATGACAGCCTTAGTTTTTGTCGGTGTCTGTCGACAACATATTAAAGACAGCCTTGATCCAGCATGCGGGCAGCACATGTTGTTAGCATGACTCTGATCATCAGTCTTAACATCCGCAATTATGGCTGTTGATGCAGGACAAAATATAAAAAGTGTAAACCTTCTTCCATGCGTATTACCCGAGGAAGCGCAGGACGTAATAAACAATTCGCTACGAATGGTAGATAAATAGATGAATTGAGGAAAGAAAGTTCGTCTAAGAATTTGAAGGAAGAAATATAAAAATTAGGACTGTTTTATATTTGGCGAGCCAAGCGGAAATAAGTTACACCTTACAAAGATAACTGGGCTAAAAACAACACAATGTAGAGCCGTATACATTGCGCGAATGTTTGGATAAATATTCAATGACTAATTTGTATGGCATGAATGCCAAGCATTCTTGCTCAAGTTGGCCTTCGATACCGTGGGACATACAAAGAATGACAGCGTATAAAAAGAGGTGAAGAAATGGAGACGAACCAATGTGGCTTATTCGAGTTACTGTCACCGAAATGTCCTGGAAAGACTAACAAAACCCACGACAGAGCTCAGCTGGAATAGTCGGTATATCTAACTAAGCGAGTTCCTGAGGGCACTCCTCCCGAAAAATAGATGCTTGGTTTGTGAAAGGGAACCATTCAATTTATTTCACATTTTAAAAGACCGACTTGAACAAAGTGATGAACAAAGTAACGTAATTAATTTAATAGAGTGTTCCTACGATATTTCTCCTCCTCCTCCTCCTCCTCCTCCTCCTCCTCCTCTTCTAGGCCCTACACGTCTTTATGAGCTGTGACCTGCTCAACAGTTCTTTTTCATGCTTCCCTGTCTATAGCTATCGTACTAGATAACTGAATCTTCAGTTTCGCCAGATCCTCTCTGACATCACCCGCCCATCTGAACCTCTGTTTGCCAATTCTCCTCCACTCTGTTACACTTGTCACCGTCCTTTCTCTATCCATTTTTACAAAATGTCTAATCCCTCTTATTCTCTGTTTTTTTATGTAAGTAACTCTATCTGCATGTTGGATGAGCCACTCTGTTTCCTCACTAGTTCCTATTCTCCAACGTTCTGTGGGATATTTAGTACCTAACACTTCCAGAATGTGCACGTGGATTTGTTACAAGATTTTGGTGGTTCGGTTAGGGCCACCTTCCTCCACTGAAAATCTTATTCTCGCAGAAATATTTTGCACAGTTTTCTCGTGAATGTTAGTGCTCCGGATATGCTAGTTACTACATGTTACTTTTTGTCTTCATTGTTTACAGTAAAACCCTAACGCCATTTCGCCGGAAATAAACTACACGTGATCGCAGCGCAGTCTCGTATATATTTGATAAAGTTTCAAGGGAATTCAAAAGAATATTTAGAGTGAACGATGATGATGATAAAATAATAGTAATAATATGTATATATAAAACACACTAAGTATAATATTTAAAGCCTTTTATAATCTGATAACATACATCATTAATAAAATGAACTGAATCTCACTCCGATGTGAAATTTATCATTGATTTTTTTGTTTGTTATTGTGTTCTAAAGATCTCGCAAGTAACATATCCAGGATTGATAAATCAAATATGTCTTCGCGGCCGTGATGAGTGAAAAGTAAGGCCTACGAGTGGAAAAATCTTTGAGTTTATTCGTTATTAACTCTGCTGTAGTTTTCAGTTTTTTTCACAGCTGTTGAATAAATTTTAACGGCAAGTGATAACGTGTGTACACATTACGTAGAGCCTTTAAATCACCCTTTGATTTAGTAGGCTGTATTAACCATTTTATGTATTGAAGAAACTGAAACGCTGAAGTGAAGGTTAAATAAAATATTTTGTCATTAAATTTCCACATCATCGTCCGCCTGTTCCATTGCACGACAGATTTTTAATCTGTAACTCACTTTGTGAGAAGTAAATCCCGAAAAGCCGTCCTCTAATATCAAGAGATCTTACGTCCCACGAATTTTTCTTTTTGTGGGTTTTCTGAAAACAAACGGACAAGTAGATAACTTGCAGAACATGGGGCCCCGCATATAGCAAGCAGTTACAAAAAATCGTGTGAATGAAAATGTTAACAACATTATCGAATGCGAAGCCCAGCACCAAAGATTTGCATGTAATGATCTTAAACTTATCTTAGATCAAAATTAATGCCGTACAAGTGACTAAGTTGCCACTTTATATAGTATGGGCTACATAACTTAAGGTTTAATCTGTTTCACAAAGCGAACACTAAGATGGGTCTACTTTTTAGTTAAGTATTCATATCATACCTCAGAGAGAACACAGTTATTTTCCCAACACAAAAACAAATAGCGCAATTCTGTATAAGAAAATGTAGCTGTTTATTACCAGAATCAAAGAAACACCTAAACACACTATGTGGACGATATTTATTTTTATGAAGGCCAAACTTGATGATATATACAGTAAGCACGAAATTTCACAGTGTCGTTTAGTATGTTAAATAAATCAGTTGATGGAGGCAGAATCGTCAAGGCTCACAAGTGCTATTTTTATCTTTAGTATATTTTTTCGATTTGAAACTATTTTGCTGAAAAGTACGAAAGTCAGTAATGTTGGCTGCTTTTTGACAACTCTGTTGCACAGAACTGGGTATCGATGTGAGAGCAGTTCAAAGAGATATTTTCGAAAGCCTGTCCGAGATTGTTGCAATAAATTTGTTTTTTTTTTTTGGACTCTTCTATTAAGTTTTTCAGCACTTTTATCAACCACAAACGTGCTTAGTTTTATGACACTGACCAGCTAACCACTGGTTTGAAACCATTGTTTTGTTAGTAGAAGAAGTCATTGCCCATTGTTGTGGTAGAGACAGCAGGATTTTTCGTCTTATCTAATAGGCTGCTTTTCTTATTCAGCCTTCCTTTTTTTTAATAATTCTTCCCCACGACACCATATCAGGTCAGGTAATTGATTATAGGTTCTACATGCCCTCCGATGGCAGCTGGTGAACTACGCCTGTATGGAATGCGGTTCTGCCCCTTCACCCAGAGGGTTCGCATTGTACTGAACACAAAGAATATTCCTCACAATATCGTCTATATCAACCTGAAGAAACAACCCACGTGGTACTTCAAAATTCACCCTGATGGGAAGGTGCCTGCCCTGGACACGGGCGATGAGGTGGTGCTGGAGTCCTTGGACATCGCAGACTATCTGGACGAGAAGTTTCCCGACCCTCCCCTCTACCCCACTGACCCAGAACTGAAAAGTCGGGATAAGGAATTCATTCAGAAATTTGGAAAGGTTTGAATTTTGAAATAAATAACTAACTTTGTGGACTCCATGCATGTTTACAGAACAGTTATTTGCTTACCACATAAAAGTTTCCCCTTATCCCCTTTTTGTGGGGGTGGGGATCTGACTTTCCAAAATTTGGAGTATCGCGATGAAAATACGGAGCGTTTGAGAAGACTGTTTACAAAATTCCACTACTGAATATAGAGATTATCAGTTTACTCTCTTCCTTTTGATCCCAGTCTAAGTTCCGGCTAGAAGTAGGGCAGTTGGTAAATGCAAATTTCCTTTAACATGCAAGTAGTCTGCCCTTTCCCTACGAATCAAGGATAACGATAGATTAATATGGATTACTAGAATGTTGGTTACCAGAGGGAAATCACAACAATACTTCACCACTGTCCGTTTTCCTAAGACAAACCCAGCGTGCTTTGCCTAGGAAATGAACGTGGGCCTGCGTTGAGCATCCATTGTATACACCCTCAATATAATAAAGAGAAAAAGGAAAACTATCTGTTCACTTCTTAGAGGTGTGTAGGGGAGTGGAGTTATGGCTGCACTCATTCTTAACCTCGGCACTACATGGATTGACTGGTCTGCGTAGCGTCCTAGCCAATTTTTAATCTGGCAAAGAGTCCCTGATCACCAGTGAGTGAATGGCTGGGTGCACCTTAGAGCCGGTCGGGGCGTTTTGAAAAAAGAAAGAACTTGGGGCCTTGCCTGGAGTCTAACCACGATTTTATATAAGTAGCAAAATCTATAGGCCTCTGAGTGTAAAAAGTAGCTGAGAAAACACGTTTGTACTGAGAATAATACGGCATTGTATTTAATCTGGATCTGTAGGCCTGTAAGTTTTCGCTCTTCTTCTGCTGCTTAGTACACCGTAGTGGCTACAGTGACTGAGCTACCGACTGGACAGCCGACGGACTCCCATACCGGTTCCATAGCCCGCGTAGTCTTCGATTAAAGAGGAAAAGAGAGCTCTTTCTCGAGGTCATGCGGCCAGGGCGTGAACCCGACTTCTAACCTGCATGTAGTGTCGATGTTAAGAGTGAATGGAGCTGCACTTTTACGCCTCCATATGCCTTCATGGCACGCACAAAAACGACTTTACTTCTGCCGCGCGGTAACTCTTTTATTATTTACGAAAGTTGGTAAGAAGAACAGCGCCCAGCGTCCACATTTTACGTCTATCGGAATGATTGACGCATCCTGCAAAAGGCGGTCTCGAGAATTGCAAATTAATTTCAGGGCTGAAAATTCCAGTCGTCCATCTCTTGCGTTATTTTCATGTTCGCCACCCATATCCCTCACCCTGCCGGCGGCGAGTAGAGAAATTCTTCCTGGAGTCCTGTTTGTCTAAGTTGAACAATCTGTATTCTACAGCGAGATGAAAAAGTGTAATTCCAAACATACATAAAATCTCTTATTTTGCTGTGCAGGTTGTTGGCGCAATCTCGAAAGCTCTTCACAGCAAGGATAACTTGCCGGTGGATGATTACATAAGAGAAGGCGTGGAAGCTTTAGAAGAGTTCGAGGTGGAACTGGCGAGCCGAGGAACTACTTTCTTCGGGGGTAAGTTTCATTTCAGAACAGTTGGAGGTTATTTATGTTGCTTGGGTTGTTTAACGATCCTTTGTTGGCTTTAAACATCATGGGATGGTGAATATGTATTTTGAATTGCAAAGAATGTAAGAAGGAAGGCCTAATGGAAGGTGTTAAGGTGCAACGAATTCACTGTGTATTTTGTTCTGTAATTTATAATAAGGGTGAAATGTTCACTCATAATGTAATTTACTGTGAAACACAAGGAAGCGTGTGTAGTCAAAGCCTTTATAACGACGTCGTTTTATGCGACACCTCGTATATGACGTCAGATAATCTGTGGTACCAACTGATTCCTCACTGTTAGCACTTTGGCTATAAATCTCATTTTACTCGGTCGTTTTGTAGGTACCAAGCCAATATCTCGTGTATTTGCTTTTGATCTTCCTCGCTTATATGCAAGTCACCGGAGGGTGTCACAACATCTGATGTTAATTTCCCTTTTGTACACATCGATGCCGGAGTTACTCGTACAGAGCGTTGGTATTATACCGCAGTGCTTGACGTGCCATTAACCACCGCTTGACGTGGGACCACAGGTGGCTCCCATGGTAGCTTAAGCCACCGGTTTACGTCATGGTAGCCAACGTGTTACTAGTAACATTATAGTCCTCGGTTATGACAACACTCGCTTATAACAGTGCTCGTTTGTAACGACATAAAATCCCTTTCATTACGTTATAACCGAGTTCGACTGTATTTTGATACGCTCCCGAAATGATTAATTTTTTATCGGTCCAAATTCAAACGTGGTAAACTAGAAGGCATGACATGACTATATATGAAGGATATGGTGTAAATCTCACATTCTTACGGTCGGCACAGATATGAGTAATAAATTGTTTAGCATAAAATTCACCTACCTCATCCTGATAGAGTACATTTAGCCCACATGTCTTTGAGACCGTTATGTATAGCATTTCAATTGTGCACAAATGTTTACCAAATGCACATTTCTCTCGAACATTTTCGAAAAAATAAAATAAATACACTGAGTTAAAATTTGTTTTGCAATTCTGCAGCCCAGCGTGTAATACTGTTTACGTTCAAGTTGTCCTTTACATTAGTTTCTAACATAAAAACCACAATATTTAGAAACGTATTCTATTTCCACCTTCAGGCGGACAGGGGTAACTAGGTGCCCAACTGAAGATAAATCTGTTTATCTTGTAAATAAAGCCAACTTGGTGCACAATTTATTCTTAGGTATTTATTCTTAGTATATTTATCAATCTCTACATGTTTCGGGCCACTATGTGCCCATCATCAGGAGAAACAACTGTGTTTATGCGACACTTGGTACTTGTTATTTTGTGTGGATGACTGTCTGGTATGCAGGGTGCACCCTGATAAATATACTAAGAATAAATATGCTAAGAATAAATTGAGCACCAAGTTGGCTTTATTTACAAGATTATACAGGGCTGCAGGGTCAACAAAACATAAAACATAGAATAAATCTGTTCATATTCTCTCTACCCGGAGACTCAAAACTTGAACTCATTTCTGAAATTTTGAAGTCTTTGTATTGAAACTAAGACAGTGGTCAAAGTCCAAGTATGTAACCATAGAATGAAATTTGTTTTCTCGCCTGCCCATGGAAACAACGTACCTTGCCAGCGCCCTCTTAAATTTAACAAATTTAAGAGGGCGCTAGCCATATTAGACAGACAGCAGAAGTTACGAATACCTAGTTATACAGATTTTGCTGCCTGTTAATAAATAAATGTGTGTAGAAATGAATTTTAGTGGCAGAAATTAGCTGCGTTGGAGTGTCTACTGATTTTACCAGCATTTCTTTGGTCATCTTGTTGGAACAACTGGGGAATACTTTTCAAACCTAAGAATGTCTGTGTACAGGCGTTATGTAGGTAGTTTCCTGATACTAGGGGATTTATCTAATATCTTTCAGGAGATAATCCGGGAATGTTGGACTACATGATGTGGCCCTGGAGTGAGCGTTCCAAAGTTCCAAGTGCCCTCCACGATAAGAAATTTCTGTTCCCGACGGAAAAGTTTCCCAAGCTGGTAAAGTATTCATAGCTGATAATGCAAAATAACCTCTGCTCTGGGGTTTCAGACTTCACTTGTGTTTGTTGCCCACAAGCGTGGTATCCTGTTAAGAATTTGTCAAGGAATTTTAGGTTAAAATTTTCTGAAGGCCGATCCCGGTGACCGCCCGGCTTGCTGGGATTGCGGGTTCGATTTCCGCCTGGGGAATGGATGTCTGTCTCTTGCGAATGTTGTGTATTGCTAGGTAGAGGTGTCTGGGACGCACCAATTCCTTGTCCACAGCAGTCCTACCAAGTGTGAATAAGTCATTGAGTATGATCAGGTGCAAAAATAACCCTCTGTATATACAATGAGTAGGTGTAAGAGGTCAGAGTAAGGACGCAAGAAAGAATGGTTTCTAATGATTCTACCCATTAAATGCATTATAGGGGATTACTGTTCTTTCATGTATATCTTATATGAATTATTTACTACACAGATTTTTATAAGCATGTGTTCCTATTACATGAGATTGTCAGACATATTTTTCAATACGTCGAATTTATCATACGTATAAGGAGAATCGCAATAGAATCACGAGTAATCAACTGCATGAGTTCAGCTGCCTGCCTTTACTCGCGTTTCTTATAAAACGTGTTTAAAATTAACTGACAGGATATAGGTCTAACTTCATATCCATGAGCTTCATCTATTGAACTACTGAAATGGATTCGTGAAAACTGTTTTTGTGTTCTACACTAAGAGTTGTTGGGCACAGTGATGTAGCTAGGTTCTTGGTGCCCGGGGCACGTAAACCCAATAACCGCCCCCTAATAGAAATGATACACTTTTAAAGAATCACAACAATGTATTGAAATTATTTTGTTTCAATTATATGACGTGAGTTGATTGCAGAAAATCAATTTTTAGTCGCGTTCGCAAAGTTGCGAAAAACGGCTATTAGGTTCATCATGTCCGTTTGTCCGTCCGTCTGTCCGCATGGAACAACTCGGCCCCTCTGGATGGATTTTCATGAAATTTGAGATTTCAGTATTATTCGAAGAACTGTCAAGAAAAATCAAGTTTCATTAAAATCGGACAAGAGTAAAGGGTACTTTACAAGAAGACCAATATACATTAATGACCATATTTTGCTGAATTCTTCTTAGAAGGAGAAATGTTTCAGGCAGAAGTAGTACAGAAAATCGAAACACGCATTTTATGTTCGATAACTTTTTTTCGACCATCGTACCTCCTGTGAGATAATGTGGAAAGATATCGTAGAGCAGGGCAGGCCACAGATGACAATATGGGCACGTGTATTGCATGCTGGATACCCAAGGCTACAAACACACACCCATGGAATATGTAATACCTATTGCTTTTCCACTGCAACAATGGTTGCACAAAAGGGCCTCAATGTTACGTTATACGTATATTTCCTCTCTTGTTTCATTTAAAATATTAATTATGTCTTCTCTTTTTTTGTCCTTTGTATTGTGCCACCTGGTGCGGTCGCACCACTTCCCATCTTCCTTCCCAGCTACACCCGTCTTTGGGCGAAAGCAATTCCGATTCAGTTGGCTCCTAATTATCATGAAATGTAAATCGATGTTTATGAAATTTATGAAAATTATGTACTACATAAAAAGTTTGTGCATGAAAGGACAGAAAGGGTCATAATTTTATTGCTAAAAGTACAATTTATTTCAAATTTTTCGATATGATGAACATTTGACAGAATAAAAATAAACAGTGTCTGATTGCAATGTGGTATATCTGTATTTCGATTACATTTTAGCAATACATTTACGTCTATGTCTACAACACATTTGTGTTAAAAAAAATGAGGTATGCTAAATATCAATTACTTGTATAAAAATATAGTAGTGCAAGTTTCTACCTTCAGTATGTTACAGACATTAACAGTATGCTTTTGAAGTCATCATATTGATTCAGATTTTGAAATTCATGGAACAGAATGACAAATATTTTTGCACCCAAGTACAAGTAATCAAAATTCTTTAATCGTTATCCCCTGCAGGATTATACAATAAATTACATTAAGTGATCGTACAATATTGTGATAAACTTTGAAAATATTCGCCTTCTCCTTGAGTATCGGCACCAGTTCCTTTCGTCCCATTACCTCTGGTCCAGTTACTCATTCGTTTGTGCCATCACATCGGAAAAGACGTAGCTCATAAATTACGTGTTATTATTCTGTTGTTTTTTGTTCACACGAAGGTAATAAATGCTAGTTACTTCTGCAAGTTTATTATGACACATAATTTTACGTTCCAACATTACCGTCCTGGTATTATTAATGCCTAGAATTAATAAATAGGCCTTCTTCGTGTCTATTAGACCCTATCATGCAGTCCAAGTCTCTTCAAAGTCTGTGAATCGGTCTTCGGTGCCAACATGATTCCTATTCACTTGTGTTTCTTCGATGGCGACTTTTCAGTGCATCATGCTGTTACAGTGCGACCACAGCAGTAAGCCTAATTAGTAAGATGTTGTCCAAAGAGGGTATATGTTCTTAATATTGCTACAACAAAGTAGGGGTATCGGTATTCCAGTACTGTTAATTTTACAGAATCCTGAGCAAATAATGAGCACTTCCATAGTAGAATGTAAGTGTGGTTTGACGTGTTTATGTTTGCAGGTCGCCTGGAGGCAAGCCATGAAAGAAATAAAAGCTGTGCAAGACACCATCACAAGTCTGGATACACACGTCAAATTTCTGAAGGGTTATTCGGACACCAATCCAGAGTTTGATAATCTGTAAAATGTCTCCGCTGTTGGTAATTGAACCAAGGCGCTTCAAGGAATCCATACCAAGCAGTTGTGCTTATTGCAGATAAGAGGGAACAATCTCAATTATATGCGTACTGCATAGCTTGCAACTTCCAATTTGACAATAATGTTTACTATGTAGCCGAGACCTGGGCAAAGTGAGGAATCCTCGTTGTTCACAATCACCACCCCTTAGTTATAGTAATTTGACACCCACACTGTCCTCGGGGAAGCTGGTTCTGCCTAAGAGATGCCATTGTGGAATATGTAAGGCATAATTTTATATTCTGTGCACTTCATTTACTTGATATGATGCAGAGAACTAAATCCTGACAGGTTTCTGCATACACACACACACGCGCGCGCAGCAAAAAAAAACCTTTACCTCTTCACAGCTTGCATAAGACTGGTATATGAGCATGAAGAAGAGACGCCCCAGTATTAATTCTGCAAGGAGACACAAAAAACGAGCATATTTGCCAGTGTTTAAGGAGGAAAACGTACAATTGCGATGTGCTGCTGCAATGCAGTTGGTTCTCTCCTCCCACTCTTTATAATCAGTGCATGAAAGCGCACGCAGGAACAGCTTCTTGATCGAGTTTTACAGGATGATAAGCTTTTAGAACAGATCAAGAGTGAATGCAGATTTTTTAACATGATCGTCAAACTGTAGCCACAAAGGTTCTAGTAATTATGAGCAGTCACGAATCCAGGCATTGTGTTAAAACTTTAGATTATGCTATAGAAAATACTGTGTCCTTTCTCTCATTTCCACCTCACACGATGAACAAAATGCACCTTCTTCATGTCACTGTACATGGGCTTTTAAGCTGTGTTTATAACAAGCAATTTGCACTCTCGAGGAAGGTTATGTTTACAGTATTTTGAAGGAGTAATTTGCTGCATAGATGTTTGTATTTGCATACTTTGATGCCAGCATATTAAAATGAAATAAGTAACCTCAGTCACCAGCAATCTGGTTTTGTAACACCAATGATTTCTTGACACTTCTTATGCCCCAACTGCCGCTGCTGACTGCCCATATCGTGACTGTACTCCAGGTTATATAACTGATTGCCCGCCCACATGCTGAATGTACTCCAACTTCCCCCACCCATCACTCACAGTTTCACTTTCCTTAATTATGTGCGAAGATTCTCTCTATCAATATTTCAGTGCTTATTGTCATTGACTGGATTACTCGCTGTGTTAAGGTTACAAACGTAGTCATTCTTCAGTTACAGTCTATTTAGTGCTGAACTCTGTCCAAGTGCTCAGAAAAGGGATAACATTGAACAGAAAAGGAAACGCTAATGACCTGAAGCCAAAGATAGTTTTCCACTAAAGAAACAGCACGAGACAAATTGGAAAGGGGCGGGGGCGGGGTTGCTATTCTGCTACAGTTTTGATAGGAGTTTCTCTGGAATTCGTTGTGCCAATAAATGTAAAGTGCGTCGTACTTCGTACTTCGCCAGGCACGTGACGATCTCAGCGGTGAACCAAGCAAAGAAGAATGGCTAGAGTGCTCACTGTTTAACCTGGAGTAAGTAGACTTGTATGAGTTTCAGTGGATTAGGGTCGTATTTTTGTAACAAAGTTTTTGATAGAAATTTTTAGTTAATTTTCATTTATTCTGATCATGCCAGAAATTTGCTTTACTCATGTACGTAGTGTGAAATTACTAATGTGCCTTCTGCAATATTCATCAAGATGTTTATTTTTAGGAGGGTGGGAATAATTCGGTAACATCTTCATTGAAGCGGCAATATATCATCGACATTTAATTCAGTAAAGCTTTTGCACTTATATGTTTATTGCTTAGTGTATTACTCTCGTACTGTTTAGTTGTCCGCTTTGCCCGGCCTACCTCTTTTTCTTCTTTTGCTTGCTTTATGTCTACTCTGTGTTCTCAAGAGTACCTGCTGAGTTATTAATGGAAAAATAATAAACCAGATATGTACGATACCGAAAGTACTGTACAAGGGTACAAATGAATAAAAGGTACTGCCAAAATATGCGAGAAAATGTATTTTCTTTGGGGGTCATTATAATTCAGTATTTGTGGAATCAATTAAGAAACCTTTTCATCATATCGATACACATGTTAAATAATACAATTCTCGTAGTCACATGTTCTCCATTCTCATGGTACCATGGTAACCAAATAATTTTATTCTTTCTAACAATATTGTTTTGTTTTATGTATTCGATTCTCATGGTTCTCTTTTCCTTAGATTTCCAAGAGTTTAATTCTTTTAGGAGAATAACCAATGGCATAACTCGAAGATCTGCTGTTCTAGGATGTGACATCATGTAGCCTGGTATTTCACTGAATCTGCCACCTCCATAGCCATCACTATGAGAATTTCATATGTCACTATTATTCGTATAAATTGTCCATTCCGTGATTCAGAGAGTAGAAAATTGGACAAGCCCATCCAGTAAATATGTGGATGGCGTACACTCCACCCACAACCAGTAACCCTTGCGCAATAATCACATCAGAAATACAACCCACAACAACCAGTGTGTCACCTTTAAGAAGGATTGCGGCATGACAAACCACCCTCTCTTAGTTACTCAATTATCACACCAACCACTGCACATAAATAAAATTTACACATTAAAACATTAAAAATGCTCCGACATGTTTCGGTCCTAAGACCATCATCAGGGAGCTATATATTCCATGCTAAAGTCACACTAGAAATGGTCACAGATTAATTTCGTTGTACAAGTTGGGTGTTGTGGCAGCATGCCGTGTTGTGTAATGTTATGTTGCGAAGAGTGCCCTGTTACGGATGTGCATTGTGTGCTTCGTGTCTCTCTGAAGTTGATACAGTGTCAAGTAGACGAATAATGCACTTTCATAAAGGGGGTTTAACTTGTCCGTATCATGCTTGGTCATAAAAACCAAAGAAAGGCTAAACGTAAAATTTCTTGCTGAATTAAAAAAATGCTACCGAATTTTACACTCATTGTGTCAGATCCACGGAAAAAGCGCAGGATTTAGTATTTAAAAATCACCCTCATAAATGGAATAAGGAGCTGTTTCGAGGTCTGGAAGGCTCGTATGGATTGACGGAAATTACTGTGTGGGGGAAAATAGGGTACGTAACTTCGTACATTTAATTAACCACTGCTTAAAATTAGTCCTGTTACTTAATAGCCACATATCTCCAGTGTTTCCTAGAATTTGTTTTGTTACTTTTAATATTCTGTATTTGTAATTTTTCTTTTCGTGTATGTTTCACTTATGAAAGGTCTTAAGACTTTGTATAATGACTTAAAATTTCCTCTCTTTATTCCTTAGATAATGTGGCATTGACGTCTTTCAGGATGGATATAATGGAGTCTAGTGTTTCTAGGGCTGTCGGTATGATCTGATCCGCTGGCAGCAGAAATCCGTAGCTCCCCGTGTCACGGAGTTCCCACTCAAACGTGTAGGGCACGCCCAACTTACTCTTTGCCCAATCCATGCTGCCTCCCGTGGCCATATCTACAAAAAAAAACAGGATAATTTAAATATTTTCACAACGCTTTCGCACTTTCGTTCACCTCACAGCTGGGACGTTCTTTAATCGCAGGTGTCGCCAAGCTTTACAGTACTAACTGCATATGTGAATTTTCAGGCCTTCTCGCGGACGCGTGAAAGCACATAATAATTCGTATTTCAAAGTGTTTAACATTAAGTAGTGAATAGCCAAAGAGAGGACTCACAACCGTGATATTATTTTAAAACTTTCTGAAGAAAATTCCTTTAATTTCGTATTAAAAATGTAGGAAAACCGTCTTATAACGCCTTGGACTCGTAGCACAAGGCAGATGGGCGCGATTTTGGCGACCCCTAATCTAGAAATCTGCTCCTGGAAAGCTAACCTCACTATAGTTAGCTACAATGTAGATTAGGCGGTGTATTCGTGTAGACCTAATTCATGATAATTCAACATGCTAAGAAAAAGTTAGTCATGGGTCTTAATGAGTTTTATATTTTATTTTCCCATTATTACCTGCACTGAACCGACCAAGTATGATTCAAGTTCTATTTACTCTGCGTATTAAGTAGGTTGAGTGATCTATACGACCTACGAAACAGAACTAAATCCGCACTTTTTGGTGTAGATCTTCAATTCCAAATTTAATGCAAATTCTTCATTACTTCTGAGGTAAACGAAACTCCGAATGCTAAGCGAGAGGACTTCCCCATTATGCCTTCAATGTATGCACTTTGTGCAAATAATTAATGAAAATAAATTGTATGTGACCTAGTAAACGAAAGAAAAAAATGTCGGAGTTGACGATGCCATGCAAATAATTATGTAGAGGCTTATAAAATTATACACGTGATTAATTTGACCCCAGCACCAGGCTAACTATCGTGGATGAGGGATTAGCATTTCTGCTTAATATCCTAAAGGTGGCTGGGCCGTTTCTTGGCATGGACGCCTACTATGTCGAAGCAGGTCGTTTGATTTTACTCCACCCAGTTTAATTGTAGTTTACACAAAATAATCCACGACCTCTTCCTCCCTCACTGACTCTCAGTTTATAATTCACAGTCATTTACTTATTCAGCTGGGAAAGGAACGCTCTAGAAGGGAACTGGGAATTAGGGGCACGACATACGCTTCAGTTGTGTAGAACAAGTAGGGATCTACAGTTATGTCGTGTATGAATGACCAAGTCTTGCACACAAGTGCTGAGTGGCACACATGTTAAAACGGAGGACTGAGTAGGGTGAGGAGAGGAACTGAAAGTCTTTTTTTATTGGAGAGCCTGTCCGTAAATGGTATCGACAGTACAGGGGCTTTAATATAATTCAGAATTCTTAAACGCTTTGCTATCCTGCTGAGTTACATACTTGACGAGACTTAAGCCATTTTTCGAGTTCTTTGCTGTCATTGGAATAAAGATAAAGGATATAGAGTGCGTTCCTATTTGTCTGCAGTTATTGTGAACTGATCATTAGAAAGGTCCTGTCTATCTCCAAATGAACTGGGCAGAGAGAGAGTTACTCTAGACCGGTCTGTCTGCAACAGCACACAGGTCCTATGTACCTGCAATTGAGTGAACGGCTAATTAGCGAGGAACTCTGTGTCTGCAAATAAAGAGGATTCATAATAAGTAAGGTCCTGACTATCTGCAAATGGTGGACGAATAATTAGCCGGAATCTCTCCATCTGCAAATAAAATTAACTTGCATTTAGTGACGTCAAGTCTGTCTGCAATTTTATTTTCAAAAATCTTCTGTGGATTTCACTTTTGTCTCATTGTGTGAAATTTTGTGGGATAAATTTTATTTTAATACACATCAGACCTTTATGTTCTGTACGTTACAAACAGACGAAATTAATCCTTAAAATATACTAGTGTCTTCTGCATATCACAAATTTCATGCATCTGCAGTTTGTACCAATTGCAGGAATTAAGCGGTCAAATACTGAACGGCCTTGAATGAAATTTTCCTACCAAATTTAATAAAATTTGTTCCGCGATTCTCCGGACAAAGGTGTGGACGGACAGACACGTTTGGCGTTGTATTTATTCATGTCAGGTAGCGTCCAGACTAGAGCATTCTGCCGTAACGCAACCGCGTCTGGTTCTGGCGAAGGTTGTGCGCGCTGTGACACACCAACTAGCTGTTCGCTGCTCCTGGTTGAAAATTGCGGTGCGAGTATCAGCCCGACGGAAAGATCGCAGCGAGCACCGAAACACGTCCGGAGTTCCTGCAGCGGCCTAACGTAACATCCTTTGATGCGCATTGGTAATCCGACAGCAAGATGAATCAGCCCGAGCAGCGAACCAAAGAGAGTGAATGTACAGCGACCTAGTTCACACCTGCGAGTCCCGTACATTACGCTGCGGCAGGGTGCTGAAGTTGGGCGCGCCCTCAAGGTATCCCACAAAGAAGAACACATGAAACTTAACGACTGTGCAGCGAGTTAGTCCTCTTCGTAGACTTACCATCGCCAAGGTGGACCGGGGTAGCGTAGTTGGTAATGCAACTCGCTACGGACTGGACGGTCCGGGGATCGAATCCCAGTGGGGGCGAGATTTTCCCCACCCGTCAAGACCGGCCCTGGGGCCCACCCAGCCTCCTGTACAATGAGTACCGGGTCATTCCTGGAGGTAAAGCGGCCGGGGAGTGGCGTTGACCTCCCACACCATCTAGCGCCGAAGTTAAAGAAGCAGTATATCTGTACTTCTCCCCCTCTGGGAATTCGTGGTCTGTTCTAGGGTGAACTTTACCTTTGAACCTTTACTGTCAGCATTAGGTTTATCTCCAGCACCAAAGAAGATTGCAAGGTACATCAGAATGAGTTTGGAATCTATCATAGATCTACTGTATACTTGAAGGTTTTACCCTACACATACGTACAGATGACGTCAATGATGGAGCCCATCTCGTACTGGGTTCCATACCTCTGAGACAGTGCGACAGTCGCCTTATTGCCAATCTTCATCTGTGAGAAGATAACACAAAACATATAAGACAGAACACTACTACTTACTTCCAGGATGACACATAGAGGTGTATTAGAAAGCTTGTGACATTGGTATGTAAAAGTCCAGTTTCTAAATCCAAGAAATCATGAAGAAACTATTTTTAATAAACTGAGTCGGTTCATGTGTACGGAAAAGATTACTGTTTGTTGTTACAGCTATAAGAAACTCAAATCAGATATAAATAATTACAACTTTTTGTGTAGGATCTATATATTCTCTGGAAAAAAAAATCTTATTTTAAAATTATTTCTGCTAAACTTCAGAACCTTTAAAATTTGCAGGCTTCACCAAACCTGATGTGGGCCATCAAATCAAGGAGGACGAAGTGGCTGGGCAGTGCAGCATGGAAGAGAGGATAGGTTTATATGTCAGGATAACAAACTAAATAATTGGAACAGTCCTTGAAAAGTTAATTAAGTCCACAGCCTGTCAATAAATTCTCTTCCTGTTATATACACCAGAATTTCATTTCGGGTTTCGTCAGCACGCCAACGAATCATATCCAGAGCTGGATGAATCCAGTCCACGCTCTCCCATCCTTTTCGATTAAGATATATTTTAATATTATCCTTCCATTTATGGCTGGGTGTTCTAAGTTGTCTCCTTCCTTCATGCCATCTGAACAAAGTCCTGTATGCATTTTCCTCTTTTCTTTGTGCGCAAAATGCAAAGCCCATATCTTTCTCCTTGACTGGATGAGCCTAATATTAACTGAAGAACACTGATCATGGATCTTTATTAACAATATTAAAATGGATCTAAAGTAAAGAGGATATGAAGTTGTGCACATTATTTATGCGCCTCAGGAAACGGAAAATTGGCTGCCTGTTGGCGCACAGAAAAGAACTTTCGTGTTCCATAGTTGTCGGGGCGTTACTTGACAAACCGAGAAACTACTAGTTTCTCAAGGACTATGTTCGAGCCAGTTGTTTCTACGAAACTACGGAAGATACTTGAAACGAACTTCCGCCGTCTATAAACCTAAGCTCTGGCGTTGTTTGTTACAGTTATACAGAGACTGATCTGGCAGACCTTCTGCCTGATTTTAGATAATCTGTGTCATATTATTTGTAACGTCGGAGTTTTATTAACATACAAGTTCATCATAGTTGTCGGCCGTCTCATAACGATGACCAAACGGGATCATGAGCAGCTGGCTGTAACTGTGGAGGCAGAAGTAGACGGCGGGTTTCAACTCCCTGATGGTAGCGGAAAGACTCGCCGTCTCCACCGTGGAGAAAGGGCCCGTCCCTGCGTAGGTCTCGTCACACTCATTGCTGCTAGCACCGCCCTCTACGGAATATGCATAACCCGTTAGTGGCAACATTCCGCATTTCCTATTAGGTATGGGTTTTGTTTGGGGATTACGCCTATTTGTATTCGAGTCGACTGCTCTGAAGCAGGTATACATGCGAGTAAAAGTGACTCTTAGCACATAAAAGGGAAAGAAATATTTGACAATTTCGGAAATATAAAATGCAATTTAACCCAGTTTTTGGTTGTGGTATTTCCTTCAAGCCAGATCCTAGACTTGATAGCTTGATGTACAACTAGATAAACAGCGCCGTTTTTTATTAAACAAAATATTAAACTGTAGTTAAATGAGAGAATTGTTATTTAGTTGAACCGTCTGATGTATAAAATAACACATTCCATTGATCCATGCTATATAACTTATCATTGTAGCACCGCATGTCTCTAGTTGTGCTTTAGAGGGATGTGAGAGGGAAGTGTTTTATTTAACAATGGTCTCAATTAATACAAAGGGAGAAAAGGAGTTCGTGCAGAAGCTATCTGGTGTGTAGTTCCTTCACTGAATAACAAGTATTGTTATGCGTAATGTCCTGAGATCTCTGTTTTCGAGTTACACGTCATGATCAAACATAGAAAGGGCGCGGGCGCCTCTGAGTTATAACAGGAAATGTTGCGTTCAGCCAGAGCTGGATACCTTTCCAATCGTTCAAAGGCATTAGCACCAGTGTAATGCAAGGCTTATTCTCGTGCATCAAGACCGGCTTGACTATTACAGGCACTGATCTGTAAGAGGATATCGCAGTATCCGTCGTGTGTATATTCCATCGTTATTGCGTGCAATCTGAAACGTACTGTGCATGAGTATCTTGTGTTTACCAAACAAAGCGATTTATTCATTTAATTAGCACACGAACCAATACACACACACACACACACACACACACATATATATATATATATATATATATATACATTAAAACATTTAAAATCGCTCCAACATGTTTCAGTGAGTGTAATTTAAAAATGTGACTTTAGCAACGAACAGCGTAGCTCCCTGAAGATGATCTTAGAAATTGATCGAAACATGTTTGAGCGATTTTGAATGTTTTAATGTTAAAAATTTTATATATGTGCATTAGTTTTTGTGCTAATTAAATTATTCTACGAAATGTACGGTGCAACGATGAAGAAAGCGATTTATTATATGGGAAGTGTCCTACCCCACAATACGGCGACTTGCATCTTACAAACTAAATGTCTCATAACATGCGTTGTGAAATATTTTGGACTTGCTTTTGGCTAGGAATGAAATTATGGAGAGCTTGTGCTGGAATTTCCTTCCATCTGTAAAGCGTTGGTCGAATTAAATTTAATATGAAGATTTTGTGGAATGTTACTAAGGGAAACAGAAGTATTCGGAGAAGAACCTGTCCCAGCCAAATATAACCACAAAAATTCCGAGTGGAATAGCCTTGTATTAAACCCAGACCTTTGAAATCAGAGGCGAGCAAAATTCGTACGAGCCATGGCATGGCCCTTAATCAAGCAGTGGGCATTAATTGCTTCGGAATTTATTGTAAATGCTGGTTTCGAACACCTAACAGATAGGCCAGAGACGGGAACTCAAAATATGTTGGACTAAAGGAGTATGTGTACATACAAATTGATATAGTCCACAGACAGAGCCATACTTGATTTTGTCCGAAGTACTATGAAGCGTCTCTTCCCCCTTTCTCGTCACCGGCCTGATTGTCACTGTAGGACCGTAAATTCTGGCACGTGAAGTCAATCACGGATGTTTCTACGCAAAAAGGTTCTCACGTAGCTCCGTATGGAAACATTGAATCCTTTAGGATGTTGACTTCTTGTACTCCAGGTTGCGGGTCCACTTTCTTTAAAACATTGATTGCAGACCTATCGACTGAAACTGGGTTGGGACACCCTCCATTTGCTTAACCATTGCTCTTATCTGTGGTTGAGTAAAAAAGGTAAAACAGTCCCGTTACAGGCCTGGACAGGCCCAGAGGGTTCCAAGAAGTTAAGGTTCCCAGATTACATGACAACGGCACGGGATGGTGGCGGGTTGTCAGCCTTACGCACCGGCTGGCTTTACCCCCAGGAAATACTCCTGGTACTCATTTCTGTTATAGGCTGAGTCGACCCCAGGGCCATAGTGCGATCGGAAGGATTTTATATCAAAGAAAAATCCACTTACACCCGCTGGGATCGAACCAGCGACCTACCGATTTGTAGCACAGCACCACTGTGCTACCGCGGTCCCCTGGTTGTGAGTAACAAACGGAAATGAATAGGCCTTAACACTCTAGTGTTATAACAACACTGGAAGGCTTTAACCATTAGCGTATAGGGATTTTTCGTCCTTTGAAAGGTTTTTATAAAGCAGAAAGTTGAATATTCCACATTACCGTTCCAGTGGTCGTCCCAGTTTCTGTTGGGATCCACTCCATTGCAGACTGTGCCTTTGGTTACCGTCTTGCGCCACATGCGATCCTGAAATTGAGCAATTAGTATTAGCATTATACAGTCTCAAGATTTCTGTAGGGCCTCAGTACCTGCAAGGAGACAGAGAAACTGTGTACCGGGGAGTAAACACAATCCAACTTCCCCTGATTTTGTACATTAATTATTATTGTCATCGTCATCATCATCGTCACCATCATCACTACAGCCTTTGGTGGGCTTTGTATTCCTTTCTGTAGTTTTCGTAGCAATGTAGTTTTATGGGGTGGGGCTGTTAGCTCCAAGCACAATCCCCAACGTGGAAGACCAGGGTATCCATTTTTTGTTTGGGTCATCATATTTGACCTCTATGGCATGGGTGGCCCAACTAGTAACTGCACTAACGCTTGCATAGCTCTCAGGATCATTTGGCCATGCAAGCCCCACCACTACGTCCAATTAGGGATACCTTCGGGGGAGTTTTGTAGCTTACTGTTTTATTTTTTGTCGATAAATATGTTTTGAATCAAATAAAGCCAAGGCTCCTGAATATTAATGACAGGCCTATATAGAGCCCATTTTATATCACTTGTCAGCTTTGCACGACAAGAAGTTTCTGGGGAATCTCATGCAGTTCCATGCGAGATTAATGTACATTGTAGGTTTATTGGACAGTGTACTCCACTAAATAGCGCAGTGCTTTTCGACCGGTGGTAGGCATACCACTGGTGGTATGCGGAAGCTCGTCTGTTTGACAACAAAGTACTTGGAAATTATAATTTTCTTTCATTATTCGATTTCAAAGACGCTGATCGCATTTAAAAATGATTTCAAATGTATTTACATAAAAAGAAAACGTTTAGAATTATTTATAAATTTAAACTATAAGAGTACAAATTGTTTTATCATTATGTGTTTAGAAGGGTCGGGAGGACGCAGTCAGTATGGCGACTCGCTAAGGGCTAGACTGTCCGGGGATCGAATCCCGGTAGGGCGAGATTTTCCGCACCTGTCCAGACCAGCCGTGGAGCCCACCCAGCCTCCTATACAATGGGTACCGGGTCTTTCCCGGGGGTAAAGCGGCCGAGGTTAAGGAAAGAGTAGAGTTATAACTCTACTCCCCCTCTGGGCCTTCGTGGCCTGTTATTGGGTGAACTTTACCTTTACCTTTGAACTTGATATGTTCAAAACCTGGTGGTACACAGTGACTAAATATTTTCTTCGTGGTAGTGGTACGCAAGGGAAAAATGTTGAAGATCACAGAATTAGGGTAATGTGGAAATCCACCTCTTCTATACATACATCTCTCCGAAAACACATCTTTAGGCCTATTAAAATAGCGGAAACACTTCGAAGTTGAGAAAAAACGTAAAATGTAATATACTTAGAAATAAACCCTTCCTTACAAGTACACAATCTAGACTCTAAATAGCCTCACCAAGGCAAAATAGGCACTGTGCATTTCTGCCAAGGGAGGATTAAAATAACAGTACATTTAACAATATGTACTTGGCACGTTTGAATCTTTAATTTTAACGCAATATTTCACAAATTTCTAACTTAGCTGCAGATGTTTCAGCCTCACTACATTGAGAATTTGAGCTTTTATGAAAACCTTAAATCAATAAGTAGGTACGTGGAAGAGGTTTCATTCTTAGTAGAATTCCCATGTTTATAAACAAATAATTTTCTCTAAGTATTTTTACTATTAATATATAATTTTTGCCCCTGGCGGCCGAAACATTTGGTATGGTTGAAAACACAAAGAGACAGTCAAGGTGTTGTGATTGGCGGTTCGTATTATACCTTCCTTATGACGGTCACAGTGGGATAGCCGAAGTAAAGAATCGAAAAATATCTAATGTCGTTCCTCCCATATTAAACTTTTTCATAATATGTTAAATAGTTTGGTAGATGAGTGAACACGACATCTCACTTGTGCATGTATTTTTCCCATCAGATCTTAATAACGGCGACTGTTTTTTAAAAAAGAAAAGTGCGATGAAAATAAGACAACTTTTTGGGTAAAATTTAAATGGTTATGGAAATTTGTCCTTCTTCAAGGCATAATGGCATATAGGGAGGAAAGCAAATTAAACTCTGCTCATTCTTAACTTGGACAGTAGATGGAGATGCACGTTCATCATAACTCGGCAATTCGTGTACAACAATGAAATGTAATTCTGCAAACAAGTCTGTCTATTTTTTTTTTGCTTAACACTGTTCATGTTTGAAAATTTCGTAGATGTTTGACGATACACAGAAATAATTTATCTTCAGCAAACCCCTAATGGAGTTAGCTTCTTATTTTTTTTCAAAAAATTTTGAGATACACCCTCTTTTACACGCGTTGGTGAGAAAATCCGTTTTGAATATTCATGATTTGAAAGTTTAGACCTTTCACGCCAACGCATATATAGTATGGATCAATGTTACAGACTCTGAGATACCAATTTAGGCTAATTGGATTTAAGCCTGTAAAATTTTTTTGCCTAATTCTGTTTACACTAAATTCATGACAACTATGTTAAAATTCGTATAGCTTCGTAGAATGTCCAACAGTTCGCTTAAAGATGCGCAATTTTTGCATGGTCATTGTCATAGCTTTTTTAAGAAGTGGAAATTGACGAAGTTTCCTTAAAATTTACATGTTTACAACTCAGAGCCGAGTAGAGATTCCGATCGTAATCGCCAATCACCACACACTTTTTTTTTTATCAACAACAAACAATCAAGAACCCATAACCCTCCCATGGTCATCAAGTTTCCCATGGACATGCAGCTGGCTATTCCTGACCTAGGCTGCAGGGTTTTTAGAACGTCTGAATGGCCCAGATTCTTACCGTGGTATGAGAATACTGATAACCGTCCGGGTTGGTGCTCGGAAAGACGTACCAATCAAAGTTTTCTGCGATGAACCTAATATCAGCGTCTTCACTTGTCAGTAGCTGGTTCAAGATCCATGTAGCCAGGGCCGGACAAATCCACTCACGTGCATGGATTCCTGTAATAAATCTTACACTTAAGCTAAGAATCTACGAGCTGTTTATTATCCTTAAATGAACAGTAAAAAGAGACTCCTTAAACCTTGGCCTTAGCTAGGAATATTTTTTCGAGTTACTGGAGGTTCGCATAGGAATTAGTTTTAGATTACCATTTTAACTTGACAGGGCAGGCAATGTACGAATAAAGTAACAGTGAAGCGGGTTCGTGCAACCATTGTTATAGCTGAAAATAAATATTACATATTCTGAGTGTGTGTTTGTAGCCTTAGATGTCCAGCATGCAATGCACATGGGCCATATTTTCATCTGTGGCCTGTCTGGTTGTAATTATTTTTCCGCATTATCTCATAAACGGTACGATTTTCAAAAAAAAAAAATAGAACAAGAAATACGTGTTTTGATTTCCTCCGCCCTGCTTTCTGAAACATTTCTCATTCTAAGAAGAAATGAGCGAGATATGATAAAAAATGTATATTGTTCTTAATGCGAAGTATCCCTAATGCTTTTCATATTTAATGAAACTGGACTTTACTCGTCAGATTATCGAAAATTCTCAAAAATTAAATTTAATTAAAATTCGTCCTGTGGAAACCCAGCTGTTCCATGCGGACGGACAGACGGTCAGACACACATGACGAGGCTAATGGTAGCTATTCGCAATTTTGCGTGCGCACTTAAAAATTATTTGAGTGAGTTTTCGTAGTGAACAGCATCACATTAAGAGCTAAAAATATGCTAGAAATTTATGTTAATGTGCTCAGTATTTATAAAAATATAGGCATATAAGAATATACAACATGTTTCTTACTTTCTCTGTAATTGTATTCCCCATTATTTCATTTAAAATACCAAGGTTGTAGCAAAAATTTATTTTATTCATGTACTTTAATTGGGAGCCAGTTAAGAACCACAAATTAAATAATCGTACTTTTCATGGTACATTTATTTTCGTAACGTCCAGTAATCCATAAATATCTGTTAAGATCCGAAGCCCGGGGAGGTACAATTAAATTTCAGGATCTCGAAAGGGCGACATTAGGTGTTTCAGTTGCGGAGAAGTGGGACACCTGGCCAGAGACTGTAAAACCCCTAGGCATACCAAAAGGAATAGGAAACAAGCTGAAACAGGAGTTGAGGGCAGACCACCGGATAGAGTTAACCCCAGCACTGGGCTAGTGAATACCGTAGGCAGTGAAAATGGGACGCCTACCGAATGTGTCAGTATGCAATCAGATATTAGCAACGGTAAAACGTTACTATTCCTGGTGGACACCGGCACAGACATAAGCCTTCTAAAGCCTCATAATTTGGACAAGACAAAGCAATTTGACTCCGAAGGCAGGGTACAAGTGAAAAGTGTGAGTGGATCAACCATTCAAACAATGGGAGCAGTACTGGCCGTTATGTATGAGGGTTCAGTAAGAATACCGTTTATATTCCAACTTGATGATAAACGGATAAACTTCCCGTGTGATGGTATAATTGGGAGAGATTATCTTGCCCACGCCGGTGCAAAGATCTGTTACGAAACGGGGATTTTGACGCTTGGAACAGGTAGCACTAAGATTCGCAAGGTGTTGTCACGAATAAACGCTAAGAGTCAACCTAAGGGAATCCGGAGACTAGTACTGCCAGGAAGGGCCGAGATTGTGGTTAGGCTGCCGGTAGAGGGGACAAGAAGAACTGATGAGGGCCTCACGGTAAAACAAGAAATACGGGAGGGAGTGTATCTAGCTGGGGCAATCACTAAAGTACGGGCAGGCTACGCGATAACCAGTATCGTGAACACTACTAATGAAAGCATGAAGAATGATGAACCCGTAATGAAGGTGGCGGAAGTCAAGCCGAGGACTTTGTTAGGGTCGCCGATCGACGAAGGTACGGGTCGCTATCTAGACCGCCCTGGGGAGGTGTTAAGACGATTAAGTTACAGCATCTAAATGAAGAAGAAAGGAAAGAGATAGAGAAAACATGCTTGGGCTACCAGGATATTTTTCCTTTACCTGGCGAGGTGCTGAGTAGCACCACAGCAGTTAAACATGCGATTCTGCTGGAACCGGACACGGAACCCGTGAAAGCAAGACCGTAAGGGTTGCCCGAATCTCAGAAACAGGAAGTAAGGAGGCAAGTTGAGGAACTAAAGAGGAGAGGGATCATAACAGAAAACAATTCCCCTTGTAATAGCCCACTACTTGTAGTTCCAAAAAAAGCATACGATACCGGTGGGCAGCGTTGGAGGCTAGTTATTGACTACCGGAAGCTAAATGAGAAAACCGTGGGTGACGCCTACCCACTACCAGACGTTACCGAAATTTTGGATCAGTTTGTTCAGTTAAATATTTTTCTTGCATAGGTATGGTAATGGGGTGCCATCAGATAGAGATGGCGGAGGAGGACCGGACAAAAGAACTTTTAGCACGAAAGAAGACCACTGGGAATATAAGCGCCTACCCTTTGGATTGAAGACGGCACCTGCTACCTTCCAGAGAATGATGAATGTGGTACTGAGTGGCCTCATGGGATCGCGTTGTGATGTATTTCATGACGATATTTTTGTATATGCGAAATCGCTACCCGATCACGATGCTAAAATCAGGCAAGTATTTGACAGACTCAGAGAGAGTAACCTAAGGCTTAAGCTGGAAAAATGTACATTTCTCCGGAGGGAAGTTAGCTGCCAGGGACACGTTATTTCCGAAAACGGGGTTCTGCCGGATAAGACCAAGATAAAGGCGATAGGGGAATTTCCAACCCCCCAAACCGTGAAACAACTCACAAGTTTTCTCGGATTAATGAGTTACTATAGGGGCTTCATCCCACGGTTCAGTAAACTAACTTCTCCACTCCACAAGCTTTTAAAAAAGGATACTAGATTTTAATGGACGGATGAATAAGAGCAAGCATTCGGGGGTCTCCAAAGCAAAGTGATTTCTCCGCCGATTTGGAGTTATCCCGACTACAGTTCCAAATTTATCCAGACGACTGATGCCAGCAATGAGGGCGTGGGAGCAGTTCTTTCTCAAGGAGAAACAGGGGAAGATCTTCCAACAGCTTATACCAGCCGTTCTCTAAACAAGGCCGAGAGAAACTACAATACTACATAAAATGAACGTTTAACTATCCTATGGGGAATGCGGTATTACAGACCGCACCTGTGCGGAATAAAATTTACTATTAGTAACTGATCATAAACCCCTCACGTGGATCAGGGGTGTGAAAGATCCGGGATCCAGGTTACTAAGATGGAGAATAAGGTTGGAACAATATGACTATGAAATTATATTTAAGAAAGTTTGCTATGTTTTTATGTTGCACTTCGTTTAGTACTTTGTATGATGTCTAAAGGAACCTGCCAGAGAGGGGCGGGCGCGCTCAAAATAACCCCTCGAGTAACAGTGAACCCAGAGTCTGCGGGTTCGGGAAGTGTTATCAGTATGAACATTAAAACTAGTAACGAAAGTCTGACTAATACCCCAGAGAACATACCTCTGCCCGCCCTCAAACTCTCTGACAACAGGACTGGAGATTCGGAGAAGCGACCTACTCATCGTCTCCCCCGCTCCCGCACTTACTTTTATTTCCGACCAATTTCAGGTGTAAAATTGGTCTTTCCTCACGGGGGGATGTGTTGCATGCCTGCACACCCAGACCCCGAAGGACATTTTGGGGCATCTTTATTCTACTTGATTCATTGTTATATTTATCTCTTGTTGGTATTATGTCTTGCACTGAGAAACCTTGCCCTGTGTCAAGCGCCCGTTTGGCTGTTGGCCTCAGCGCTTGACACACGGGACAGGGTACGAACACATATGACCTTTGTGCCAGAAGCATGAGGCTAGACTAGTTAACTACCCTGCAATCCCGGTATTTCGTTTGTAATTCTGCTGTAAGATTTCACGCCGTACCTTTCATCATCGAAGCTCGGGGCACGACACTGCACCCCGGTACGACAATAAGGCGACTCAGAATCTTACTCTTTTGGGCGTTTGACCACCATTTATCCCATAACCCCAACTCACCGCTCGGCTAGGACTCGGGATGCAATAATACAATTTATATCTGTGTTTGGTATCTACATCAGTGCAGAATTTCACACTTTATCCTCGAATGGTAAATTAGTTATCAGCATCAAGTCAATCAAAAATGTTGTGCGGTTCACAGGTCAGCCGTTTTTCTGCTTTGCATTTAACAGTGAATTAGTATATTACACCTTATTGCTAATCTCCAAAATAATACGTGCAATCCATCTTTCAGGTGAAGTCTAAAGAATCAAACGTTCTTACTGCTTCTGTATAGGGTGTCAATCAACACCGAAGAAACAACAAATTTAAATCGGCGATAGACGTAACAACAACAACAACAATAATAATATCATTATTAATTAAATTTAAGTGTAATATGTGTTATAGTCTTCTAGGTTGCGAAGCCGTACAAACTTGCATGTGGTTAACAAACTTAGATATATGTAAGTCTATTAGTGTCTTTGGTTATTCATGTATTTAAAGTTTGCTGCATTAGTTTAGATTATATATAGTCAAATTACAGAGTAGTTAGAAAATAATTAATTGGAAGGGATGTGGAAAGTTCTGGTCGTGGTTTCATTTGAGGTTGAACTATAATGCTATTTACATAGAGAGTAGGTGGATCCCTTCGGAGTTGCAAACTCCCTGCTGAAACAGGGTTGCTACCCACTCAGTAATCATGTTCGGTGTATCATAACCACGAAAACTACATTCTACGTTCTCATCGTTGTGAAATTTAAAATGTAACAAATTTCAGCGTAATTCGCACTGAAATAAATTGTACTAACACATTTGTTACATTTATGCTTATTATACCAGATGTAAAAACCACTCAGTCCTACACTTGTCGCATACCTTTCGTATGATCTGATAAAAGGTTGGACGATTCAAAAAATTTTATTGTGTCAAACTGAAGCTTTTGTAACTTTACCTACCGGCTGATATGTCGTTCTGAATTTTATTTGAAAAGTGCCTTTAAATTATTAGGCTACGTTAGAACACTGAAAAATTTTCAACAAATCATAAATGATTTTCCTCGTAGAGGATCTGATCATAACAGCATTTATAAAATATTTGAAATAAATTACAGGTATAAGGTATTTCTTAAAACTCCTGTAACCTTAATCTCAGCATGAAACTCACACTTCACAGCTCATTTTCATCAAGGTTCTTTAAAAGCCGAGTCATGTGTGTCTACAACTATAAGATCATTTAAGGCACGAAGGTTGTACTAACAGTTAATTTATAAATGCATTTCAAGCATATTATGATCAGCTACAAACCATCCCACTAGCCAAGAATGACTTTTTCCCGACGGACTTACGTACTTGAGATCCTGGGCAGCTCACCTGACTCGACGAAGATCTTGGGGTTCCCTTCTTTGAAGGAGAGTTTGACCCCAAGAATTTCCCGTCCTTCGAAAGTGGTACCACCTACGTACAGCTTCACGACATCCGGATAATCTGCGGCCAGAGACCGTAGGTAGGCATAGGTCTGCGAACGCAATTAAGCGCAGTGAGTGTCATGGCGACTTGTGGTTCTGGGTGATATAACGAAAAGATTTCCTGACTGTAGGCAGCAAAAGACAAAAAATAAGTAATTTGTTGAACGCACTTTCTCCTACTCCTTGCACATAAACTACTTACGTCATCTATATCGTAATAGTCTGTCCAGCCGTAGCCTGCCCGCGATTTCTGCTTAGGTCTCTCATTGTCAATGGCCCTGTAAGGACGGAAATAAAGATGTACGAAAAGTTAGAGGTATAGAGAAAAAATACTGTACATGCAGCATTTGATGCAAGAACATTCTCATTTTTTAAAATAAATTACTATATTGCTTGCTCAGTGTGTATGCATAAACAGAAGTAGGCACAAAATAACTTGATGTTAATAATTTTCAGATAATATGACTTCTAGTCATTTTCTTTCATTTTGGCATTGCGTAATAATCAGAAAATTTTTACAGACACGAGTTACAACTCCATGATTGATGGATCAGCAAGTTGCAACGGATTTTTTTTTACCCTGTTTCATGCGCCTAACAAAGGAGAGAGATGTGTGAATATCAGTAGCTTTCATTCAAACCCATTCGTCATTAAGAGATTGGCTATCTGTCTTTTTATTTTGCCATGTAACCTTAGGAGGGAGTGCTGATAAGTCCTTGTCCCGACCTACTTCCCGATGTCGTAGGACGGAATCGATAGTGTCGTTGGAAAGAGGGGTGTGTTCATGTGCCAAATTCTCCTCCTCCTCCTCCTTCTTCTTCTTCTTTAGGCGCTACAGTTTCAATCTTTGAATGTTTCGGCAGGGAACAAAGGCTGGTACTGGCCCCAAGGGTTATTATCGATGCCCACAGATAATAGCCACAAATCTTAGGAAACACCGTCTGACAAGACATCGGTCAGCTCTGCCAGCAAGTCCGACTTCCTCACGTCCTCGATCGTGATCTCTGGGCAATGCAACTTTAGTTGTAGCAGAGAGGAGCGGATGAAGGCGAGTCCTCGGCGCCTCAAAACCGAGACCTTCAGCTAAGGGAGCACACGCCTACAGAAAACGGGCATGTTTGGAGGCCCTGAGGTTAGCTACCACCAAACTTACTCAGCGAGGGACTGGTTATCCATCCTGAGGACACCCTACCCAACTCAGAATCTCCAGAGGAAGCACAGGACTGATTCACAAATGA
>Ga0131853_10001983_pt1 | contig 36627 bp, 12 predicted proteins | sample TergutLab28metaG_FD_92764 | JGI IMG/M metagenome (GOLD analysis project Ga0131853, IMG submission 92764) | Labiotermes labralis P1 segment gut microbial communities from Petit-Saut dam, French Guiana - Lab288 P1 (version 2) (version 2) | ecosystem: Host-associated > Arthropoda: Insects >... | reverse complement strand
TTCAGTCTTTTTGTCTACTTCCACTTACACTGAGTAAAAAACGCTTGAGGCTTGAACTCAGTCATTCCCGCAAAAAGATTCATGTCTATTACTTCAACACAGTTCACCACTGGAAGAAATAACAAAGGGAGACGAAGCCATCCATTTCACTTTAGGCTCAATTCTAGTCCTCTTTTACGTTTAACGAAACTAGAGCTTGTAATTTTGATGTGGCTGCTTCACAATAGCAGATGGGGTCCGAACTGTAAGAATGGGAAAGAGAAAGACGGTAAGAGAGGGAAAATGCTTGGGACATTCGATTTTATAGCAAATCTAATGGGGGCTTTCCTTTTCATGCCAAAGAGGAAAATTTACGTGCAATTGATGGTGACTTCAATGCACGAATAAAGCAGACTAATGGCTTGAGCACAAAGCTAGTGAAACGAATACCGTCTATGTAGCTGGTTAAGTACAAAGCATAGCGTAATCTCACAGAAACATTCCAATTCAAAGAGAGAGTCTACTTTCACGAGAGGGAAATGTAAAGAAATAAATATTTAAGGTCGTACGATAAGGTGGCTCAAAAAGACTTCAACGTCCACCAAAAATGCATTCTAATTAAGCTAATTGAAGCGTCCATTTAAAACACGATTTTTTCCTCTCATTATTATCATAAAAAATAACTTATGACGGTGATGAAAATGATGATGATGGTGACGACGATGAAAAATTCCGTTAATTCTTTTAAGTGCTTGATGGTGATGGTGATATCATCATCTGAAACTCCACAACTAACCTAACTCCCTCGCAGACATTTCCCGATTTAATGGACATCACTAACCTGATGTCTTTTATACCGACTGTCTGTATTTTACATGTACTGCAGTTTCTACGCACGTACGTAATATTGTGAAAGGAGCTTCGTCGTATCTGTCTGTCTGTCCGTTCGTCCGTCTATGTGTCTGTCCATCTGCATGGATCAACTCGGTTCCCACTGGACGGATTTTCATGTAATTTTATATTTCAGCATTTTTAAAAAACCTGTCAAAAAGCTTCAAATGTTATTAAAATCTCACAAGGATAACGAATACTTTATATGAAAACCTACGCACATGTATGACAAAATCTCGTTCAATTCTTCTTAGAATGAAAAATCTTTCAAACAAATTCGTAGACAAAATCAAAACACACATTTCATACTGCATATATTTTCCCTCCAAAATCGTGTCCATGATGTGACAACGTGGAAAAATATGGTACATCCAGAGAAGCTACAGGTGATAATACATTACGGTACATGCGCTTAGCACGCTGAGTACATAAGACTGTCGCACAGTCAGAATATATAATTAATTTATTACTATATATTGCCGTCAACACAACTATAATAGAATACAATACTAAAGCAAAATATTTCGACTTACAATAATCATCTTCAGACTAAGCTAAGAACCGTTATTGCTTTACAGGTTGATTGTGCGCATTTGGGATATATAATACTTAATACTTATTACATGTCCACAGTAACAAGGATTACGTGTACGCAATTAAATATTATGTTCAGATTTAAATTAACTCTCTTGTATTTATTGGATAGAAATAATAACTTAAGAACGATTAGTTATTATTGTTATTAATTAATAAATCACCAAGAAAAGAAATAACAAATAAGAAAGAAAGGGGAGATTAGCGCGTGAACATTATTATTGCCTGTCATATGACGGTACGTGAATACTTTAACAAAGTACGACTGTATAGAAAGTAATTGTGATTTTTAAAAGTACATATTCTTTGATAAGGGTGGGTATTGTGATTACTTGCCCAGGGTACCACCACACTTAGCTACACCACTGGGTCTTTGTTAGAACCCGAATCAAGCTCCTTACTTCTTTATATTTTTTACAGCCTCTTCAGGTATTATACACTGCTGTCATTTATTACATCTTTCCCCTGCGTTTAACTTCCCCTTAAATATGACGTCACTCGTCAGCATAATTAGACTGAATAGCGTTTTAACTTCCGCCCCAACGATGACATGGCGATGAGAAACGTATTTATAACTGACATAATATATATGAATTTGCAGTTACCGAATGTGAAGAACAATAAAATTTGTAAAATCGCGAAGAACTCATATCAAAACAGTTTTTTAAGTGATCCCGTTACAGGCCCGGTGTGGCCTAGAGAGTAGGTAGACGTATAGCTCTACTCTTCCATGACCGCGGCACTAGAAGGGGGTGAGTGGTCAGCAGCACGCCCCGGCCGCACTTTACCCCCGGGAAAGACCCGGTACCCATTGTACAGCAGGCTGGGTGGGCGCCAGGGCCGGTCTGGAAGGGCGGAAAATCTCTTCCCCGCCTCGATTCGATCCCGGACCGTCCAGCCCGTAGTCAGTCGCTATACCGACTGAGCTACCCGGCCAACTGAATATAGTTTAGGGCATGAAATTACACCCATGTGAAGAGAAACGTACCATTAATTGTAATAAGCAGTAACTTACGCAAGTGGGTCAGAAAGTAAGTATCAAAGTCGTATAATTTCTTAACCTAAACGCTTATATCGACTTTGACTAATTTCGTGCGATTCATCACCAAACGCTCACCAATGTTTCCAGCGCTGAAACAAAATCTTGGGGGCCATAGATTAAAGACGAAGGCGAAGTACAAATATTTGTGACAAGATATCTGATAACACACAGCAGGGTCTTCCGCCGATAGGGAAGAGATAACTCGCCGCTCAATAAGATAGATGTTTCAGCTTCAGCAGGAATATGTGCGAAAGGACTGCAGCAAGATGTGAACCGTCATTATTAGAACTGAAAATAAAGAGCCTAAAATAAGTATTATAGCATTACCTGTTTTCTTACCGAAATTCCTATTTAATATTAATTAGAAACCTCAGTGCTGGAATACAAGCACGCTGCTTAATATAACAAGCTGACATTCATATTGTGGGTCACAACATATTAACCTAATTTCGTGATACCTGTCAGCCACAGTACAGGGAGAGTGGGAAGACACAGAATTAATACAAATGGCTCCACACCAATTGGCTGTATATAAGAGTATCCTGGCTTAGGACGTATTTCGAATATGAATGTGAGTGGGTAAGATGAGACACCACTCTACATACAAGCGCACCGTCAACAGCACATGAGACCTCGTGAACCGTAACTGATAAATGGGCTGGGAAAGGGAATTAATGTGTGACTGAATCTGAATGACAACTGGGGCGGATAAATTAACCGACCAGCCAGTGCGGGACATCGGTGTGAGGTGGTTAGCCGGGTATTTCACAAATCGCATCACTGCTTTTGGAAACGGATCACTCTGTATGTTTTCTATTATCAAACTTAGACCTATACTTGCATTTTACTTCTTCCCATATTAAAGAGTTCCCCCTTCACTACGTTGTGGATCATCCTCAGTCTGAGGACGGGAGAAATTACCTCAAGGTATGGAGGGTAACTACGAACACGCTGAGCAAAGTTGCAGAAAGCCAACGATAAGATTTCCTTCAGCTGGAGGTTTCTCTGTCTCTCAACTTGTCATTGCAAAAGATTAGTGTGTTATAAATTCTGTTATAAAAGGCTCCGACAACGTTATATCACATACAGGCCTGTATCAGAGTTCAACTTGCAAGATGTGAAACGATTGAGTTTACGTCTTTCTGTCAGAACCAACTAGGAATGCGCCTTCCGTCCAGTTAACCGGAGAAAGTGAATATATCCATTTTCCGAAACGGTATTTCTTTTTCATAACACCAGACGGAATGACCAGAAATAAATTAATCCCTAACGCTGTGAAACATTACCTAGGCCGCGGACTTGGAATGATGATTTGAAAAGACGTAAGCTACGAAAATTATATTTGGAATTTGGTACTTGGGAAAGCAGACAGTCTAGGGCTCATCTTAAGTGCAAATTTTGAGGATACTGAAAAGACCATTTGAACGTCGAAGCACAGCTTAGAAAAGTGCGTGAAGACAGACGAGAATTTTATAAGCCAATCGATATATCGAAATGGCGTTTATAAATTCACCAAAAAGCAGATAAACTGCGCAAGGAATGTCCTTCAAAATCAAAGTACCACCAAGATTAAAGATGAAAACGTTCTACATTCTGCCGACAGGGTGTCTTTCTGTGTGATTATTTCGCTTGGGTTTTATAACAGAGAGAGAGAGAGATAGAGTTTGTTTACTGCTTAGTGCAAACTGAATTTTAAATATAATTCAGGTTGATATTAGCTTTTAAGGGTTGTTTGTCGAATTTCTGAAAGTAATTATTCCTTCAAATAACATCTCAGATCTCCGATGGTCTGTCTGTTACAGGCCATGCATGCAAACGTCTACGCACTCCATTACCTCTGTTTAGCAGGGATTGTTTACTGATGCGCTGTATTACCCTTCTGAATGTAAATGATGTGGTCTTTATTTCCAGTACAGCTTATAGTCTAACGCGAATACAATACAATGAAAACCGCTGGAACATGATGTAATGGCCGGTCATCGAATTTAACAGAACTCGAAAAACATTTCCTACTATTATTCACTGGGCAGGATAAAGATAAAACCTCAGACCAGACGGAAAATGCCAAAAGGATGTGAAAACATAAAATTGTTTAGCCTCTGTTGGCTTAAACTACACTCCGCGATAATGATAATGATAACTAGACTTCAATTAGAACAGGAAACAAGAGATTAATCTACATAGATTAGCCACCCATAAAGTTCAGTATTGGTTTCATACTGTTCTGTAAGCCAACAGTTTTGGTGTACACCAGTAAATTATGCAAATCTACGTTCCATATTTAGATATGTCAGTTATTATTGGTTTGGGTTTAACAGACATGAAAATACACTGCTAAGGCAATGTAAAATTAGACACCAGCCTATTCTGGTACATGTAATATTGACCTCGGTAAAATTTGGCTGCATTTATAAAAAAAAATTTAGTGTAAAATTTTATTCCTTGCCATACATTTTACAAGTTCAGGAGGTATAGCAAAATTTTCAACGCTAACACAACAGTCAAATTCACAGCAAAAAATTTATTTTGTTAATTAAATTTCAACGGTTATTTCATTAATGGTTTTTTTTAACCTACGGAGAACAACATATTATTTCGTGGTATGGAGGGGCGGGGAGCTGAACAAGAGCGTCATATTTTTTAGAATCTTCGTAGGCTTCTCTCTTTCCTTCTTCTAGTCGGAAGAGAAAGAAATTCGGATGTTAGAACGCACAGAAGTAGTTCTTCCAAGTATGGGGCGTAGAATTTTGATGGGCTGGTAAATACTGTGGGAATTATAAAGACTTACATTCATCCAAAATATACCGGCTGTTAAAAGGAGGGGTTTGTAATTTAAGGATTTGCGGTAGTCGCTTTTAATGAACAAACAAGTCGAGTCAATATATGGACGAATTCCCTTCAGTGTCTGTGTGGCATCTTAGGAGATCAGCTCGTAAGATCAGTTGCCTTACGTACCAGGTGCAGCGTAACATCGGTGTTTCTATTTACCAGCACTTTTGCAAGATTAATCTCTTCATACGCGACCTTGCATGTGATTCACGCGCGTCGGCGCACCTCAAATTCTCCGCATTTTCCGAGAGCACCAGACCCAGACATATGATGGACAGTGGATAGACGCGGTGGACCAGTCAGCTGGCCCGCACGATCACCTGGACTAAAAATTATGGATTTTTGGCTGTGAATAAACCTGAAGACTTTCGTGTATTAACAGACTATTAATGACTTACAGGTATTAACCAAGGAACAGAGAATGCTCTGTCAGCAAGTTCGATTGAAACCGGGAGTATTTGAAACACGAAGATCCGAAAGATGTGTTGACGCTCATGGGCACCGCACAGGGCATTTTACGTGGAGATCGCTATTCTGAGTGGTGGCACAGCGTAGGTGCGTGTGTTACTGAAGTTTCGAAACAACACAGGGGCTAGGATTCCAAGAAGAATGCCGGAAAGCGAATGGATAGGTGCACCGTTCCCTACACGTGCACCGACGCACTTGTTTAGCGGTATTTTCATTAGACGCCTTGACCCTTGAAGATGGGACCGACACGATGTCCCGAAACGTCGGTAACAAAGCGATCTGCGCTGCGCAACAACGCAGAGCAGCGAAGATCTTATCAGGATACATAAGGATATTTCACGACATATGTTACATTACAACATCTGGCGTGTACATCTGCTGTAGGCGGAGACAGATTAACTGCAGTTTGAGGAGATTTTACAGTTTCCAGATCTACCTCGCAAAGTACATTGTACGGAGTATAGCAGAGTATACGAATGACGACTACAATAAAAATACATTTGTATAGGCCTGAACTTACAACTTTCCTTCCAATATTGTTTCACAGCAACGTGAAAAAAAAGCAACGAACGAAAAAATGTAGCCAAACCGGACGAGTGATGTCATGTCTTGGAGAGTGAAAGCTAGGCCTCGCTGCCCAAGCCTCGTATCTGGCACCGTTGCATTTTACAACAAGCTTCGATCGCTGTGACCGGGGATGGAGCGATTTTCGTTTTAAGCTGCGTTTCTTTGTATACGTAATGGAAGGTCCGCAAATAGTCTATTCCCTATCTCTCACTTCCGGCTAATGATGATAAAGCAGTCGAGACGTAACAGCTTAATTCTGCCTCCGCTTGTTACGTGGCATGACTCGACACTTTACGCCAGCTGCTTACATGGGTGATTTTAACGCAAACAAGAACCCCAGTACGCGGGCGCCCTGTGTGATTCATTTTAGTACAATGCCACTCAAGAGATTAACTTGTAATCTGCAGCCATCCGGGCGGGTTGGGCCAGAGGGATGACTTAATTCTTTTCGCAGTTTTACTCGGTGACTCCGGACGATGACGTGACATAGTTAATCAGACTGAACTTCTTCTATCATCAGCTGGTGAATCAGCGAAGGGCTTACAATATGATACATAAACTAAGACTTCTGTAAATTTCATTGTGTGGGTGTGAAACGTGATTTTTATGCAGCTGGATACAGTTTTAGGTTAATAGTTGGATTTAAGGAAACAAACGTAAGCTTGAAATTTATTAAATAAAATAACACAGATTTTCGAGAAGGCTTTTGCAGTCATCCTGTTGCTGCAGCAATGAAGTCAATGACCATCCGACGGGAAGGGATGAGAGTAGTAAATTCAAATAGAAGTCTGACAGCGCAGTGACGTGGAAAACAGCTATTACAACGATCGAGAAGACGACGGAAGGGAAGTATTAAGGACCTAAAACTTGTCATGTTGGAATGCGGGTACAGACGGTTCACGGGATCGTCCCCGATAGGGGACATTTTTGTCAGCTCTGTCGAAATTTTGGCTTCTGTTACCAGAGTGTCAATTGTTGTATCGAAATATTTACCAGTATTTTACGACGGCATTTTTAAAATTTTAGAAAGTAATTTGGAATCACCACAGCCAAAGCAACATCGACACATCCGGTGCTTTTCTGTCTTTTTGTGCTAACCGTCCGGCAGTCAAACACAACGGTGCCTTCTGCACAGACACATAATAAACACGTAACTGAATTCTCAGTTCTAATGATCTGTTTGACGGATAAAGTGTTTGATAAATTCACGTAGGACATAGCAAAATAATTTATTTTATTCTTTCTTCCGAATTATTATTCATTTATATATATATTTATTTATTCATTCATTCATTCATTCATTTTCAATGTTATAACGACGGCAAGGCTGAAGATCCCTGTCTTCTGGGGTTGAAGCCTGCAGTCTTGTGTAAATTTAAGGAAGGTGCATGGGAACGTAACCCTTTAAAGACGAAGCGCAGACTGATTTATTTAAAGACCCAGCTCGTACCGCGCAGTAAACACTTTTCATTTCGGTTATTAAAACCAATCAGTTTATGCTGTAAGTGGCACAATTCGCTTGTTGTTCTCAGATAAATACAAAACACATAAATACAGTGTGGGCAGAACGTACAGTTGTTGAATTTTAAACCTGTTGGTGCATCAAGTAACCAGCAGACTTTAGAAGGTTAATGCCCGTACTGAGTTTATAAATGACCTGATAATGGACGCAATAGGATCATACGAAACATTAGGCTATATATCCTCACATCCCAGAATAGAGTAATACTTAATTCTTATTAATTGTCTACATATATTAATTCTTTTTATCAGGCACACTCATAGGTTTATAGACATCCGCCCACGTAGTCCACTAGCAGACCTACGGTCTCAATTCCTCCTACGAATAAGAGAACTTTACCTCTGAGGCCATTCGGAAATACTAGCAACAAATGGCCCACGAACCGTACTTTCAAAGCTCTGACGTAAATCATGATAACAACAACTACAATGCTTTATACGTCACTTCTATTTTCGGAAAATGCCCGAGGATAATAACAAAATTACAGGGAATTTCTGTCCACTTCTGGGTAAGGCTTAATGTTCCTTCCTGTGAAAGCGCCCCCGTAATGCAACTACACATCACCCCTTTTACAGCGCGTGCTTGATGATATTGTGTGCCTATATGCATTCAGACCGAAATGCCAGGATTAATTGCTTTTCCGATCGTGTCAGAAAAGCGTAATATCCCATGAAGACCATGAATAATTTATGGCCAATAACAGAGTCTATTAATGTATCCAGAAATGTTAAGGTTGTGTTAGGTCTAAGAAGGAAAATGACAGCTACAAGGAGCTTTAGACCTGAGTTGAGAGGCTTAGTGTTGGAAACTGAAGGCGAAACAGGAAAGTTAACCTGGAAACTATTAGATTGCTCATCTAATTAACAAGCTTCAAAGGAATTAAAGACTAACATTCCATCGGCACTCGTGTTATTCAAACTTGGGTGCGCTAAAATGCTGTTACCGTTTTTCAATTCCCCTTTGTTCTAAGGTAGTAACACCTACACCACTTCGTAAACGTGTTTAAAATGTGTAGGTGTCAAAGCGAGCTCCTGTACTTTGGGTTAAACCGGTCCCCGTAAAAATAAGTCAAACACGTAGAAATCATGTTATTTTCTAAAGGAACTGGACTTCAGCGTTTAGGTAACTTATTACACTGTATTTTTGTGTCAGCCAATAACACAACCTACAGAATAACATTTAAAAAATGACGGCACTTAGACTAGCCTAGACGTAGTTAGGTCTACGCGACATATGTCGACCTGCATTAAGTAGCAGACGTTCCCAAGATATTTAGGTCTTAAAATGTTTATAATATTATAATATTTATGTGTGGTTCTTCTGAAAAGGAGCATTTCCTAGTTTCGGTTATTGGGCTTCCTAACTTCGTATCTATAGGCCAGGCTATAAGCTAGGAATTGGGCAAAGAATAACTGGTTTTCCACCCGCACATCGCTCCCCCTCCCACTAGGTCGGATAACGTACAGTTTGTTACATTTCTATGTCATATTCTAGCACTCTTTGGCCTTACAATTCTTAGCAAAGTTTAATTAAATTTCTCAGGATGTTTCTTAATTCCAAAGACAACTTTCAAACCTTACGATATTGCAAAGAGTGGGTGATTACCGCATATATGGGGACCCCTAAGAATAAGAGCGATTTTATAAGAAACTTGAAGGAAAGAACGTAAAAGTGTAATTCTATATCACAAAGGATATCATGAGGAATTTAATCACATTCTTATTCTTTTTCTCGCTGCAAAGGAAAGTGTATATGAAAAAGGATTCCTGAAAGTCTGGATCTGTTCAATATAAACATGTATATACCCACAATGGACCACAGAACAAAACAGAATTTCGCGGCGTTGAAATTAAGCATATCGACTGAATCTCCATTCCGATATGAAACCAGTACTCTCTCCACCATTCTTCCCCCCTCGTTTCCTACTTCCCCCACTCTATGCGTTAAGTACCGAAGAAAGTGAGGATCAGGGAAAAGATACCTAAAGTTATAACGAAGGATTTCTCCTCCTGTTCCTGAAATGGAACACATGAAGTACGTGGTCCAATATAGGAAAGCGCTGCCGGTCCGATTTATAGCAGCACGCTGTAGTTCTTCTCACCAGAGACTTTCAGAGACTGGAGGGCAAAATATAAAATACCAAGGCTCTAGTTTTATCCCAAGGAAGTTGTGTTTCCACATCTGTAGACGGAACGTCGTCAGCTGAGCAGTATTTCCTTCGCATAAGAATGGGTTGAAGTAAAAAATAAGACGAAACACTATAACGTATAAGAAAGAAAGCCACAAGGAACAACACATCGCGATCACAGCTAAAACGCCTCCCTTATTTACAAAAGCAGTGGTACTATTCAATCAGAACTCGAAGTTTCTGCGTTGTTTACTTATTTTCTGATCTACTTTCTTATGTTTGTATTTTTCGTTATGTTGTTCTATCTACCTAGATAGTGGCACTGAAACTCGTCGATCCTCCAATCCAGGGCCCCACAAAATGTCTATAAACGTAACTCACAAGCCAGGAAATCAGAAGGCCTAAGGCCAACAACAGTTTGAAAATTTCCGAATTATAGAATTTTTTTCGCGATACTGCTGGAAGTCGGGCTCCGTGCAACAAACCCCTCTCCCGCTCAAAAATAATCTGTCGCATCTGGCTTACAGCGTTAGACCGAGTAAGGGTTGAAATATTTGTGGTTACCTACGAACGGTTGGAATTAGGACTGCCATCCCTACAAATACATTATATAGCCAAACACGAATACTGTATGCCTGTATATCCAACACAAAATATACACACAGAAATGTTATCAACATGTAAGGGGTTTCAAATTAAAACGCTGCGCCTATGTCATTGAAGCGGGAAAAAGCGCGACCAGCTTCACATTTAAGCTGCGGTTACGCTGTGTTTTACAATGGCAACACCGTATGCTACCTTGCTATTCAGCAAGGATGGACCTATTTTTATTTTTATCAGTTCACTTCACGATCACTAATTCAAACTTGCATGCTAGTGAATTAAATATTAAGTGGGACAGTATTTTCTCTTCCTGCTATATACATTTTTTTTCTTACGTATTTCCTTACTCGTTAGGAAAGACACTCTCCTTCTGAATGACTTTAAAGGTACGAATCCACGAATAAGCATTCTAATAGACGGAATTTAATTTGATGAATCAGATTAGGACCGAATGAGATATCTCTGCTCAATGTTCAGAAATACGAAAAGAACTCTGTTGAGTTTAAAAACTGATCCATGGGTTTTCTCACAAGACGTCTGAATTTATCGATTGTCAATAACAACGCATCAACACTACAGCTCTATAAAACCTCATGAGGAAACAGGACGGAAGAAACGAAGGATCAGCAGTATACACAAACCATGTGGAAAGGAACTGATAAACTTAATCATTAATCGATTGGTCGATACACGGTACTACGACCTATTAAATGCCGACCATAAAGCTGATTCTATGGCGAAGTGCAGTGATATCGGTTTACCACTCGGTGGCAGTAAACCTGAACACAGGGCTCGTAAACGTTAAGTCCGTATCAATGTGAAGCAAGTAAGAATGCCTTTGAACGAGAAGAAAATATTAACAATAGAGTGTACGAAGACGTTGAACACTTTGGAAACCAAGTCACAAAGTCATGTCATGAATGAAAGTAGGCCTTGATTACCAGGCCTTTGTGTGCCCACGACCACATTTTTGTCTATATACTAAATATTGTTTGGCATCAGTCTTGGGCACCCGCTGTGACAAGAGAAGGGTTTACGAGCAGCAATGAATCTTATTTATATTGAAAAAATCAATTCGTACCTTCTAGTAAACACAGTCCGAATCACTTAAAACGTTTAATCAGTTAATTCTCTATATGCAGCTAATCGCTGTTTCCTTGTAAGATCCATAACAACACAACGTATAAATTTTTAACGATAAACATGGTGGCCAATTGTTATATTAGAAGGTTTCCTTTTACGTGTTACTACATGTCCCTTACATTCTTTTCTTGAATGATAAAATTTAAAAACAGTTGTTCAAATGATGATGGGAAGAGAACACATGACAAACAAAAGTGTAGACGGGAGAGCAATAATAATCTTAATATGAAGTGTCAATATTTCTTGGTTCATCCAGCACAGAATATAGTCGGGCCGTGGAATCTTGTGAACACAATAATGGGGTTCCGTAATAAGTGAGAAAAAGTACTTGTTAAGTATTTTAAAGTTATATTGCATTAGTGAAGCCCACGAAATATTGTATAACGTCTTTGTAAGGGGAATAAATATGAAGTATCCATTACCTGTGTGTGTTTTTTTCCTACTACAAAGTAACGGATGCACTATCAGTACAGTTCTCCCCAACCCTCCTTCCAGGAAACAACTCCTAAAATATATACTTTTTTTTCATAACCCGAAGGACGCCAAACATGAAGAATATTACAGCCCAGAATAAATTCATAACAGGGAAGACAAAATTCAGATACTTCGAAATCATCGTCAAGAAAATTTACATATAAACAGCTGGTATGTATCTATGTATGTAGGTATGTATGTATGTACGTATGTATGTATGTATGTATGTGTGTGTGTATGTATGTGTGTGTATATGTATGTATGTATGTGTGTATATGCATGTATGTATTACGTACGTAGGTATGTATGTATGTATGTATGCATGTATGTATGTATGTATGCATGTATTTACGTATGTACGTGTGTACGTATGTACGTATGTGCGTATGTATGTAGGCATGTATGTATGTATATGTATGTATGTACGTACGTACGTATGTATGTATGTATGCATGCATGTATGTATGTATGTACGTGTGTACGTATGTATGTATGTATGTGTGTATATTTGTGTATGTATGTGTATTTATATATGTGTGTGTATGTAAGTACGTATGTATGTATGTGTATGTGTGTGTGTGTATTTATGTATGTATGTGTGTATGTATGTATGTATGTATGCATGGTTGTATGCACGTACGTACAAATTGCCCGTTATGGATACTTGGAATTTTCAGCAGTATTCTGGTTGCGATACATTGTACCGATGTAACGTAAAGTGTCTATTGTTATGCACAAGTTATTAAAACGTCGCATTAAATAACTTTCTCAAGTCTTTCTCATGGGTTTCGTTAACAGAAATATCAGTGAAAAACAACCCCTTAACATAAGGTACATACTACAGTAACATCACAGCTTTACACTGGAAGGCACAAGTCATACTAATAAAGAAAATGCCGAGTAAAAGAAATCACATCATATATTGTCTCAACAGTATCGAAAACCACAGTTGCATACACAATTTCAAAACGCTACCAGTTAGGAAGTTCGACATAAGAGCTGCAATTCAACACACAAATATTTAGTCAAAACCTGTCATTTGAGACAATTCGTTGAGACATTAGGAGGTAAAACCTAGCACATATTAACACGGCCATAACCTGAAGAAAAGAATATCAAAGCAGAAATCAAAACTTCAAAATGAAAATCGTTTCAATGAAAAAAAATTGACTTCTTAAATTAGTCTACTGATAACCAATCTCAAAGCGTGTACCTTCCGCTGAATTATGAGCGTAAAACACGGTCCTTGCTAGGGGAATCAACACGAAGTATGTGGGTTACTACGTTTTCGCAACCGAGAAGTTCAGTTCTCTGAACTTTCTTTGATATCGGGCCACGACACTCGACTGGCACCAGTCACTTAGCAACGCGGGTCTATCCCAGAAGATCGGAGAATTTTACGTGAAATACCAGAACCTAAAGTGTTCAGTAATGTATTTGTACCTAATAAATTTTTGAGTGTGTAAGATGTTTAGAATATCGTACAGTGAAAGGCTTGATTTCTACTGGTCATCAGCGTCGTCACGAAAGTGGAATGTCGAAAATTAAGGGGTAAGGATGCAAGGAGTATGTATGTACATCCTTATGGGGAACACTGTTAATAATTGCGCTCTTTTGGATAACTGAAATTACGAGGGTTGGTAAGCCTTGATGAAGACATAATGGAGAAAAACTGTGAAAACTGAAAATGGATCAAACAATAAAAAGACCTTTTTTTCGAGTGCCTGAGTTTGGTAGGTCTTGGTGGCAGGGTTCCAGACCTAGAGAGCCTACTATCATAATGCAAATTTGATTTGATTATTTTTAAATCGTATGTTCAGGCTTTCCGGGCAGGTTTTAGTGGTTACAGAAGTCACGTTCCTGCCCATTTTTCCCCATTTAACCGTGGCAACATATTGTAACATGAAACCAAGCAGCAGGCCTGCTGCAGACAACCAGTAGGGGATCCCCACGCGACCTATTATCCGAGTCCCCACAACCCGATAATATCCCCCCCCCGCCATACAATTATGGCTACGATACCCAAAGACCTCGTAACAAGAAACTGCCTTATCATAAGACCGGAATCGAGTTCCAAGGAACCCACAATATATTTTAGTACTCTTTATGTTCCTGGAAGCCTCTCGCCCTCGTGGACCCCCAAGTATCTCGGGGTAAACTCTTGCCTTATCTGCTTCAGCTAGGGGCACGACAAAGTAAATATCTCTTCATATCACGTTCACCTGCTGACGAAAAAGGAGCCAATTTCTGAACAGTACTTTTATACACAATTTCGACGATTTACAAATTGTCCAGCTTCAAATAACTTCAGACTTAGAGCTTTAGAAGCCTACTGTACAGCGATTATGACTTGTGTGCCTAATCAAAACCAGAATTTTGCGCTGCCTTCCACAACGCAGACTACAACTTAATGCGATCGCTTTATATGCTTGCACTTTTAGACCTATGCGTCCATGACAGGACTCGATATACGTGTGTTCGACAGCACAGACTAAATATTTCAAACGTTATTTGAAACTACAAAATTCATACGACTAAGTACAGTCCAGTTTAAAACAGTACTTTACCGTCCTGTATTACCATTCCATTAAAATATACTTTAATTTTTGTTCGATGCTTTTTTCTTTCAGTGGCGCTACAGCTTATCTCGGGGAATAGACCGCCTCATTGTAGTTGTTTCTAGATCACACACAGACACACACACGCATGCACCGCATGCACCCGGTAGGACTCCCCTGAACAAGTGGCCAGCTCGTCACATTGGACACTACCCACACAACACAAACCAAACACACGCGATGAACACCCATGCGCTCAGCGAGATTCGAAGTTGCAATCGCTATAATAAAGCAGCGGCAGACCTAAGAGTTAGACCGCATGGCCACCAGGATTGGCGTTTAATAATGTAAGATACTTGATACGTAAGCTTATCAACATAGGAATTAAGTTTGTTTGTTTGTTTTTGGCGAGACAACTCACAATGGGCCAGGGCCTCCTCATTCACGAGATTTCTAGATCACACACAACGACGCACCACAGTCGGTAGGACTCCTCTAGACGAGTGATTAGCTCGTCGCAGAGACCTCTACCTGACAACACACACAATACTCACAAAAAATGTCCATGCCCCAGGTGGAATTCGAACCCACAATCTCAGCAGGCGATTGGCCGCAGACCTACGCCTTAGACCTCGCGGCCAATGGGACCGGCATAGGTATGCAGTACTGTGACTAAAATGAATGAAAGAATTAAATTACATTCCCCACTTTTCACCATAATGTGACTTTGCGACTTAGAGTTGAACGGGATAAGCTAAAATATCAAGCCCGAAAAACATCTGTGGAGTCGTACATAAAACATGCACGTTTATAATATACTGGTGGTGCTTCATAATTTGTAAATAATACATATATTATATGTATCTATATATAACCCTCAATTAATTTACTCCATGGAGCAGTGTCATCGAGAAGCTAGCTGGTTCTCAGCTAGTCAAGAAATTCCCCGCATTTTATGGAATCCGTAGGTTCATTACTTCACTCATAACAGCTCGCCACGTGCCCCTGTCCTTAGCCCGATCGATCCCATAGTTGCCCCTCCATCCACTTTCTGGAGATCCATCTCTCATCTATATCTGGGTTTCCAAGTGGTCTCTTTCCCTCAGGCTTCCCCCACCAAACTCCTGTTTAGACTTCTCCTCTCCTCCATACGCGCTACATGCCCCGCCCATCTTAAACTACTCGTTTTGATCACCCGAATGATATTTGGTGAGCAGTACAGATCATTAAGCTCCTCATTATGTAGTTTTCTCCGCTCCCCTGTTTCCTCGTCCCTCTTAGGCACAAATATTCTCAACACCCTATTTTCAAACATCTTCAGCCTACGCTCCTCCCTCAATGTCAGCGACCATGTTTCACACCCATACAAAACAACTCTCAGTTAAACAAGTATTGTAGTGTGTATTTTGAATTCCAAGGACATGGTCGTTATGCTTGCCCTTCTGTACAGTCCTCATATGTACCGCAACCAAAGAAGTTTGGAACGGTCGATACCACACTCACCCAAATCTAGGTCAGGAAATTATGCACCAAAGATGTTCTATGTTTAAAGGAGGGTAATAATTTACTTCCTACTCTTCAATCTCTGTTTCGAACGAATCATCGCATGCAGCCTCATCATAACTAAACCCACCGCGGGGCTCCTCACGTGCCTTGTTCTCAACTTCTGACACAATACACTACCGATACCATCGCTATTTTTACACTCTCACAAAATCTTGCGAGATCTCGTGAAACCATCGACCTATTAAGATACGCCCACGCGACCCGTGCTTAAGTTCGTGTTTCAACTTGTGTTGTTCCTTAAAACTGGACAGTTCTAAGGGTCACAGCTCAAGATACACAATTCACCGGAGCCAAACTTTGTACAGCATAGATCGGGCTGTCTCGGGCTGTTGGATTTTCGCACTGAAAAATGTAATTGCATTTAATTGCATTTAGTTTATTTTATGTTCGCGACACATTCAAGAAATTAACAACTAACCTACAGAGACGTGACGGTACTTGAGTGCTGCGAATTCACCACAGACATTCTAAAAAAGAAGCTTTCGCAAAGAGCTGGAACATAACGATGTTGGCCTCCACTGGCTTTTAATTTAATGACCAAAAATTTCCCCTCATTTGAACGAAATATATTCAACACGATAGTATAGAAACGGCTTGCAAACGTAATATATTTACAGGAGCTAAAGAAATCCTTCGTGGCAGGGGTTTTTTAACACGAGACTTACCACAATATAACGATCCACCATGTACAATATATAGGAAGACGTACGGCGTTTACCTAGAAAGAAAACAAAAAAAAACTAATTAAAAATGTTTACTTTAATACTTTGTTCACAAAAAAAATACCAGAAATTCGAAAGGCTAATTTGATGGCTGTAACAGAATGGAGTAATGTGTTATAATACGTGTACAAATTGTTATTTGGAAGATTGGAAGGATCAGGACAGGAATGCAGAGAAGAAGATATCCGCTGTATTTGGGGGATGACAAAGCCAAACATACGAGTTTTCTTATTAAAAAGATCCGAAACGAAACGGTAGAGAAAAGAATTTGTATATAGCAATCTCCACAATTCCACCGACTTATTTGAATGCGGCAAGGCTGTTTCGAGTATAAGCCAGAAAGTTTCAACAATTGAAATCAATATATAAACCAATTACTGTACAGTATTATAGACGGTGGTAAAATAAGACAGGAAGGCCGCATGGCAACACAACGCAAACATATATTTCGAATTTACCACATAAAGCTATGTCACACCTGTGGGGTTATAAGCATAATACGCCGAGTATGTCCGGCATCAGGACAGAAGTAGTTTATGCCTGCTCACTTTAAAAAGCACGTTAGAAGTGTCAAAATTTGGAAACCCCATATAAGTAACAAGATAACATTGACAATAAGTTCGTACGTGTGAGACAAGAAACATACATGGAGTTTTGGTTCGGAAATGACTGCGACATAGTTCGTCTGAAATAATGTGGAAATAAGAAATCCAAAACCCCCTAACATACAAATATTTTAAGATATATTAGGAAATAAATTTGATTTAGCGCGTTTAAGATGGAACCTAGTGTTATAGTCCGGTGTCTGTTATGATATTTCGGTTTCAAATACTAGAAACTTATAATGTTATTTCTACCACTAATCTTTATGCTAGCCAAAGGAAATAATAATAACAATAATAATAATAATAATAAAAGAACAAAAAGTGGCCTTACAAATAAAATATAATGCAACAAACACATTCAAAACAGAAAGAGATAGTAAAAGCAGACGGTATCATCAATATGACAAGACAATAGACTACATTACATCAGCATGCCCAATATTGACAAAATAACAATATATCGGGTGTATCTAATACGCTTTGACAAACTTCAAGGGTGATTTCCCCACACCAAAATAAGGAACAAAGTCTATATTAATGTACGTCCACAGACAGATTTAGACGTACAGCACAACATCCTGTTGAATGCAGTCCTTTAATTTTTTATCTGTGGAGACATGTGGCGACACTACAAAACGTGATGCGTTCAGGTCCAGTTGAAAATGAAGACAGCCTTCACCAATGTACTTTTATACCTTTCATAACATTCGCAGCAGCCTTTGAAAGGATGCGATTGTCCATGATCAAATATGTACATCTGCATATTGATTCAGGTGGAGAACATTTTGAGTATGTGTTGTGAATTGTGACTTTATTTACAATAAGAACACAACAACTATAAAAATGGGAACCTCTACTGTAAATGTATTACGTCAAATGTAGGAAAACATTTACACAATTAAGGTATGTATTTATAAATGTAACATTTCAGTAACACTTAAAACATACTCGTTTCTCAACATACGTGTATATGAACACCTTTTGTTGTGACGTGAATAGCTACCTAAAAGTCTGTCCCAGCGTTTTAGATACACCCTGTAAAAAGCGACACGTTAAAGGTGTCTTGCACAAACTTGTATGTGTTGCGGGTAACTTCGGCAAACTTTGGTCTTCGTGAAAATGGAATTCAATACACAGACTGAAGAACGAAAGCGTATAGGCACAGTTGTATGTATAACTTTCTCTCTGTACTTCTATGTATTTCGCGCGTAATAAAAGATAATAATAATGAAAGAAAAAACGTATTGAAAATCATAATCTAAGCTAGGGTGTCGCTAATCTTAGCATATTTGTACAGAATAAATTAGTAATGCAATGTATCGCCGTAGAAACAAAGAGCTGACTAGTTTTCAAAACTTCTGCGGCTTTGCTAAGGAAAGAGTTACAAGACCCTTTCATATTTCAAATTCATCTAGGAGTAACATAAGAATATCTCAAGGGCAATATGTCTGCGAGCTGCGGGGTTGAGCGGGCCTGTGGTAGAGAATGTGTGTTCAGCTGCACTTCAACATGTGCGCGCTCATAGGGTTAAAATTAGACAAGGAATCCTGTATGAGCATGTGCCGAAATTTGTAGGAACAAGGCATGAAGGTAACCTTAGGTTTGATTCAAAAAGTGGAAACTGACAGAACCATCCCTAATAAAAAAACTGGACGTCATAATTCGTGATAATAAAAAGGGAATATATATGTGTTATTGATATCTAAATTCATGAGCTGGAACTGTGAACTAGAAAGAAGAAAGACGAAAAAGTTTTAAAATACAAAGACCCTACAATAGTAATACAGCACATGTGGAGCGTAAAACCAAAGTGAAGCCAGTAATAATAGGGGAAACTGGAACGATCTAAAAATAGTTCATAAAATCCCCGAGCAAGATAACTGGAAAGAATGACATCAAGGAACTACAGAAAACAGCCACATTGGGCACTGCAAACTTTCTCCGGAAAGTACTAATATAAAAGTGAAAACATGTGTAATTGGAAATAACATTGCATATACCACATGTTGTAACCACAAAATAGCTGCAACATTTCATACTCTAGAAACATGGTTTGTTTCAGAAATAAAATTACTAATATTTTTATAATGAAAATAATATTAATATTAATAATAGTAATAATAATATACTAAAAGAGTAGGTAGATTAACATACCGTTGAAAGTAAACCTAGACGTACCTTACACTTCCAGTGTTGTTTTATTAAACCCAACTACTTATTTTCTTTATTTAACAACGAATTCAGTTGTTCACAACGTAAAGCCTCCATTAACAGGAATAATAGAAAGTCGTCATTTCAACGTATGTATAAGTTAACAGTCGTGCCATTATCTGGACGGACTGAGAAAAATCACTCAAGCCTGTCAGGATAGCCAGACTTTGTGCTGAAATTTCGGCCCGTGATCTCCCACGAACGAAGGAGAACTGCTAACTCCACAGAGGGTTTCAAACAGACGCCTCATGCAACGCATACTGCATCATGCCTTTTACTGTCGTCCTGTATAAATGAATATATTTATTTTGAGCATTGGGGTGTTCTGTTCTAGGCCGACAGCTTAAAACATCATTACATGTTTGGGACCAACTGAACTTTGTCCATCGTCTAGAATTCACAAAAGGAAGGTGGGTCCTCGCGTACAGGCTTCTGCAGCAACGTAGTCAGTTGGATCTGACATAAAGAGCTGAAACACATCTGAGTATGTGCCGTCTCACCCTTTCATCCGAGGACTGAAAGAGATCCAGTTTCCGAGACGTTGCGTGCCTTTGTGGAATACGAGATTACGAAAAAGGTCAAGAACACACACACACAAGTAATCCTATGTGCAGTGCAGATCCCTTTGAAACTCGATTATTACTTTCTTCATCCAACTTATTTTTATCCTCCTGGACGTGAATCGAGAAAACCCGGTTAATGCAGTATAAATCACATTATTCCTTTCACCAATAATCATTCGTAAGAAAAATTATTCTCAGAAATGTAGTGTGTGTTGAAAAGTAGGGAAATGAAAAGTCGTCAGAAACCTTTGCTGGAACAGGACACGTTCACAAAAACCCATTCGCACCCAAGTTACTGAATGAATCAGCGAGAGAGTGACTGAGTGAATGACAGATCGGCTGTCTAAAAGAAAACTAGTTCGACAGAACGCAGCAGAACGAATCCTGAGCCTGATGAATCCAGCCTTCATATTTGTATCTTTTATTTCTTCAATATCGACTTTGATCAGAAAAGAGTCGGCCTGCTACTGTCTGTGCACCGCGCAACCAACAGTGATTTATTAGGCGTTTAACGATTACACCTGGAAGAGATATGGAACACAGCTGCAAAAGGAAAAGGGAGACACAGAGTTAAATGCTAACAACATTACTTAGTTCCAACTCTAATTATGTCTTCAGGGAAGAAAGTATTGTTCGGGATATTTACTAATATCTGCTCACAGTTACTGCAAGCAACCGTGCCTTCCTCAAACTCACTGTTCTGGACAAAACTGCGAGGATGTCTGTCTTACCTTGTATAACAGGGCACATAACTGTAACAATGTACTCTGTTCACACATAATATCTCTTCTGTACATTCAAACTGTTGCACATGAACACGGAGATCGTGTGAGAATACCACCGGCGCTGTAACCACATTTTCAGCTCATTTCTATCGTTAATGTTACATATGCAGTACAAAGCAATCCCTTTACGGAGAAGATAAGCTACGTGCAATGAGAGTGTAACTGTGCAACGAGTGTTATAACACGGCGAAGCTTCGGAGTCTTCACAAAACCTAATATCTCCCCATCGCCTGCTGTAATATCAAAGCGATCGCTAAGATTGGATTAGAACTATGGCGCTAGAACAGCGGCTCGCATTGAAACACTTTTAACTTAAGTGAAGGCAGACAAATTCAGTGGCTACATAAAGTACTCTTGAAGAGTTTGCCTCCATCTCTTCATCCAGTACGTGTGTGATCAATGCGATATTATAGTATTAATATCTAAGAAACAAATTTGTGCATGTTGTTGGTTTAGTGTTGTGAATTCCTTCTCGATAATGCACGTAATGAACAATATAAAATTTTCTATAAAGTACAAGTAATAAAAATGTAGGTTTTCACCACCGTAATTACGCCTTTCGTTTTGTATGGGTGTGTGCGTGTGTGTGTGTGTGTGTGTGTGTGTGTGAAATACGGATTCTCACCCCCAAGTGAAAAATCACACATTCTGAGTGAGACCTGAAGTCTCCAAAGCAACGAAAGTGTACATTGTGTTGTTCCGGGTTATGATGTCGTGTAATAAGGTAAATTAAAAATGTTTTGTAGGAAATAGGTTTTTCAGACTTCCAAATGAATTTAGCCAGCACTTCCAGGCACCCGCACGGTTACACAGCGTCAAACCTCACAAGATTGAAATAGACACAGAATGACCGTGTGTCAAAACAGGGTGCTACGGAGGTTATTTGTATCTAAAGAGGGTGATTTAACGGGAGGTTGGAGACATATCCTAGGAGGGTCTTAATTTTCGCTTTTTATCGCACCAAGGTGGATGAAATTACAAGGACATTTAGCGGGCACGGGAAGAAGACGAAGTGAATAAAGAATTTTAATCGAAAAACACTAAACAGAAGAATTCTCTTGTGAGACCTAGGCCTAAATTGTAGCATAACATTAAAATTAATACAGAAGAAAAACATCTGAAATACAAACTAAAACCTCGAGCAGTGTAGAGGTTTAATAAATAAGGTAATTAGAAATATGATTCCACAAACGGTGGGGACTTTTTCGCACGCCGAGCAAGATTCGCATTGCACGGACTCGGTATCTGGCACAGTCACGTGATCATAAGTGACCAATGTATTTATTTATTTACTTATTCCAGTTGAGCGAGTCGATGACATACGTGGAATTATTTCCTTAGCCAGGTAATAGCAGCGTGACAAAATACATGGCATGGTAGGAAAGGTTCTTCACCTAACGCTACAGGGAAAAAATCCAGTGCTGTTAATCGTAGCGAACTAGGAGGTCTGGCAGTTGGCGCCCCTCCGCCGATCCATCCGTTAGGAACCTTATGATTAAAGTGATTCCTCATCTCGTTTACTGGGTCAAAAGCAGTTGATAGTCCGCATAAGGGATGCTGCGGCTACGGTAAACCACCACAAGACTCGCTATTCATCCCCCACCACACCGTCACTAAGCGGTGTAAGACGAACAGATCCCTGCTCCATGTGGGACCGTCAGCGCTGACACAACTTAGACAGTGTATTTCAGTTGCACCAAGAGTTCCATCTCAAACTGTGCTTTTTCTTGCAACACAGTGTAGTTTACCCGCGTTCTACTTCCGCAATACCAGGGAACGTCGACTGCAGTATCAGTCCGGTGTTCACACAAGACACAGAACACGTAATATCTCCACAAGAGCGGTGGATATACAACATAGAATGCCGCAGGCCACACTGATCATCAGCAAGAAGCTGATGGTAGGAAAGGATTTACTGATGCTTGTTAGTGACATAACGAATATTTTCGCATAAGCGGAAAATACAACCTTGGAATCATGAAAAAATTATTTTTTTTTAGCTCGACAAACCTAGTAGATCTAGGTCTCCTGACCGTTCAGATTTCACGAACACACGCAAGCACACTACATTCGGTAGGACTACTCTGGGCGAGTGATCGACCCGTTACAGATAACTCTACCTGACAACACACAACACTCACAAGAGACAGACATCCATAACCACGACGGGATTCGAGCCCGTAATCCCAGCAAGCGAGTGGCCGTAGACCCAAGTCTTAGACCTCGCGACACACTCACATCGGCTCCTTATTAATGTAAGAGACATTAATCATGCAAAGCCACTGTCAAGAACGTATATGCTACAACCAAGCACAGAAGTTGTGGGTCAGGGATCGTAAAGATTAAGTCGTCCCTCTACATGCCACGGAGGCACATCTCCACATACTCTCATCCTTGGTAATATATGTAAGTGTTTAGCTTGATGATCCGGCCGTTTTACCCCCCGTATTCATTGAATACGATAGTGGACGGCGCGTAGGGTCTTTCTGTATGTTGTAAAGAAGAGAAAAGTCGATTGTCTGCTTGGAGTCGAAAGAGCATTTAGCTTAGTTATCATCCTGCAGGTTACACGGGGACACCAGGCTCGAATCTCGGCCCTTAATGATGTCTCTGTGGTTTTCCTCAGTCCCCCTGGCACATACAAATATAGTTCCCAAAGTTAGGATACGGCTGCTTCCTTCCAAATGCTAATTCAATATACAGGAACACCCAGTCATTCAACTCTACACATTTCTGACCATATCATTAAATAAAGACTAAAAAAATAAATAAATTCACCGACATACAAAGCATCTTCTCCGCCTTCAAATAACGATTTTTTTTTGTTCGTGAATTTGAAAATGTAACCTCTCAGACCCACATACATGTACCTATACTCATCTACGACCAATAAGTAACGTAAATACAGTTTACTTATGCACTGCACTCAGTACACGATCTTGGGCGTGTTAACGTCTAAAGCCCTGTGTTTAATATTTGAACCACTTGCTGTAATAACAGAAAATCCTTCATTTTGTACACAGAGTTTCGCATGATTCTCATAGTAAAAAAAAAACAGTATTATTCTAAACAGCATTACCGGTTGTTCCTTATAATAAGAATGGTATTTGTTCTTTTTGACGTACGATCCAAGAGCTTATACAAATGTCACTCTATAAAGTGTTAATCAAGCTGCGCTATATCGACTGTGTCAAACAACGTGAGAGAGACATACGTGTGTACGAGGCCACTGGTACAAGTCCATTCCAATGGATATTTGCAACTGACACAATAACGCTGCAGATGACACTTAAAAGTTATGAAGTGATTAGCCACAACAATAAATCGTGTTTTTCAAATAGTCCGATTGTATCGGTGTTTGTGCAGGTTACTTCCAGTGAAACTCCGATTTGGGATACGATGACACACCAAGTGATCTCTGGCCACATATTCGACCCAGCTATATGTTTTTCCACCTCTAACACAAAAACGCATTTCTTTGAATGTGTTATCATGATGGACGGGGATAATCATTAGACATTTCCCCAATACTTCGTTACTTGAAAACTTTGACATTCAAGTACCAAACAACATAACGCCATAACTCAGAAGACAGTAATCTACGTAATGATGGCCTTAGGAGATTTGTATTTCAAAAAAGGGACATTCACAAAATCACGATCTTCTAAAATGTCAAATCCTTCACTAAGTGCACAGTGAGAAAAATTTAGAGGAAAGCAAGAACTACAGCCAGTGTGTACATCACTTGCTGCAGGACGTCATTACTCGAATATTCTTATGAAAAGTATAGGTACGCGTTTACTTGCATGTAGAACATAAGAACTTCCAAAAACTCACCTGGATTGCCAACCCGCAACATTTATCCCTTAAAATAAAAACACTGAAAATGCATTACTCAATTATTAAACCAACCACTGCACACATATAAAAAATTTATAAAATTTACACATTAAAACATTAAAAACGCTCCGACGTGTTTTGGTCCTAAGACCATCCTCAGGGAGCCTTATATTCCGTGCTAAAGTCACACTAGAAATATTCACATATTAATTTCAGTTTACTAGTTGGGTATTGTGGCAGCATGCCATGTTGTGTAATGTTATGTTGTGAAGAGTGCCCTGCTGCGGATTTGCATTCTGTGCTTCGTTGCGTGATACCGAACTGGTAAAACGAAATTATTATGTGAATATTTCTAGTGTGACTTTAGCAAGGAAGATATAGCTCCCTGATGATGGTCTTAGGACCGAAACATGTCGGAGCGTTTTTAATGTTTGGATGTGTAAATTGTATATATGTGCAGTAGTTGATGTAATAATTGAGTAACTCGACAACATGCACGGTGTAACAATGAAAATAAAAAATAAAAAATAACTGAAATTGCAATTTTATGTCTATGCATGTACATAGAGCGTTTTAGAAGGAATCTGCCATATTTCGGCATGTAATTTAAATTATGCAGATAAAAGCAAGATACCTACACCCGAATTTAAACTTTTTTACGGGGATAATGGCTATAAATTTTCAAAAAAGAAAAGTGTTATACGTTTATTGATTACTAAATACATACTAAAACGAGGAGAAATTTGCAGTCCCTGTAATTTTAACACCTGTACTTAACATCTGAGTGACAAAAAGACATTAAATTAGAAAGCTCGGAGTAGTTCCATAAAAGTCGTTCTTAGTGTTCTAAGTACTTTACCTAGTACGCTCGCTTCCGTATGTCTTGGATTGACTACAGGCTCAAGGACGGACCTGCGCAGTGTAAGTTCAACACATCACGTAGCACAGGTGCAGTACGTAGAACAGCAAGCGGACCATATTCTCCTCACCTATCTCCATAAGAGTTCAACAGCATATATGAGATATGTTTCCTTATATATTTAAATTAAAATAGGGAACCTTCTACCGAATTATGGGAGAAACCTTCTGAAACACTCTGTATATATCGACATAAGTGTAAGTATCTTTAATGCACGGATGTGGAACATATTAAACCTGTGTATATATATATATATATATATATATGTGTGTGTGTGTGTGTGTGTGTGTATGTGTGTATTGAAGACAAGAATTATAACGTATTTTAAATATATAGCATAATGAGAAGTCCTGAATTTTACAGTTAAATGGATAAAACTCGGGAATTTAAGTACACTGAATATTATTCGGTTGGAGACTGTAAGACTAAGTCAAATAATGGCGATCATCATGGAACAGAGGCTTTCGGTGTAAGGATATTGACTGATAAGTCACACGGCCTGACAGGTTTAACTCTTCTAAGCACAACGATAACTGTATTTTCCACAACTGCCCATTTTACCCATGGAATATCCGTAGTCCTATTCACTTTCTACGAATTTCTCAGTCAACAACATTAACTTCCTCGTACAGTATTAATATCCCTGTATTTGTAATGGAGCGTTAAGCGTTTACTGTCAGGTAGGAATCGAATCCACAAGCGTTCAGTAGTGTCAAAGACGAAATAAGTCGACATATACAAAAACCATTCCGCGTTCAGTGTACAAACGTGTAGGGCTACTGAGACAGAGAGAGAGACATAAATTGAGAAATATTTTATTTAGCAAAGCTGTCAGTTATTAACATTATACAGCATCAGCGGCAGATGAATGAAATATGAGTACGGAGCATTTATGGAAAGATACTGAAGAAGGAAACCTGAAATACTTTGACACAAACCCGTCCAAGTGCCACTTTGTCCACCACAAATCCCACATTGTCTAGCCTGGAATCAAACCCGGGCCTCTAGAGATAAAAGTCGGTAACCGACTGCCTCAGAAGTTTTATCGTGTCATGCAAACAAACAACGGAGAGAAGTTAAAAAGAGTAATGAAAGAAAGAGATTAGATGATTCGAATACATGCGGTAGCCCATTTGTTTTAGCTCTTTCTGAAGAAATTCCTTCATGGAGGGTCAAGTACAGGTACAAAGTATGTGTGTATGTGTGTGTGAGAGAGAGAGAGAGAATGAGAGAGAGAACTGCATAGCGGACCGCTGCCGAGATTATGGGTCAGGACACGCCAGTTGGTATCGAATTAATCCTAGGAATATCCTCAGGCTGAGGCCGCAACAGCGTGGAGGTACAGCGGCAGTTCGTACCGTCACGATCTTCCTGCGTCGTGGGTGTAACAGTGGCATAAGCTACAGCACACACAAAGGACTCGCAACAACGCATCTTCCAAACTCAAACATAGATATATACATACGGTTATTTAAGCAACACATCATACACGCAAACTGGACAGTGGACATACAGCTGTATACATTCTTAACGTCTGTAATAAATGGATGTGATTCGTCGGCTTTGCGCTCTGGCCGCCTTAACACTGGAGAAGGAGACCCCGGTAGGCCTACCCATTCAACAGGAGGCAAGGTGTGTCCCATCGCAGTCTGAAAATGTTGCGGAAAAATAAGTTTCTTTTCCATACCGAAATTGAATCACAAATCAGTTATGCAAAGTTAGAGGAATCTGAACATACATCTTTGAGTATCAGTTTAGTAATGTCACAGAACTGCATGCCACTGCAATTGTTTCCTTGACCGAAGCCCTCAAAACAGATTAACTCAACTTCACTGCATTTCTTCACACGAAGTAATAAACTACTGTAATTTTCACGACTTTTGTAATATGGGCTCCATACAGATACTTCAGTAGGCACTCGGAGAAGGAATTATGACGGTGCTGAATTGTACTTACTAGAAATCGTAGTAGGACAGGCGCTTAAGCTTATCAAAGTTAATCATCAGAACGCGTGAAATGTATAACTGTTTAACTTCTACAAACACTTACGCATATCTCATTGCAGTGTCATGGAAAATAATTTCATATTTAACTATTCTAGTTACGACTTCACACAGATCAAAGTTTACGTTGAATTGCACTCCTACCTCACAGCCACCGAGCAACACAAAGTTTTTGAAAAAAAAGATTTGGTACAATAGGCAACTCTATTGTCTAGAAGTCACAATCGGCTCAGAGGAACACTGCAGTAACAACAGAAACTTACTGAACGTGAACATCCAGCGCCCCGTAACAACTGACTGCTTCCTGCAAACACTGCCACAAGGCGTGCGTATCCGTGCTTCCAACACTATCATCCTACAGAGTTAACTATCTTCACTGTGCGTTACATGAAACGGAGGTTTAGTTCCACACATACCCAACTTGAACACGAAATGGCAGTCAGTGTTTAGCTTCAGAGCCTGGGCGCTTAACTCTTGCGGAAAGGGTCCTCATTAGACCTATTCATTGTCTAGGAGCCTAGATAAGTACCAGAGCCGCGCTGGTCGCCTTGAAGAAGATAAAAACTTCTTGAACCTGCCAGGAAATCGAACCACGATTCCTCGAGTCTTCAGCCCCTAGCCTAGTCACTATACCGGCTACGCTGTCTTTTTACTTGGGAAGAAAAAAAAACAACAGAATTCTACGTCTTAGGATTTATAAACGGAGATAAGACGACGCGATGAAGGAAGCCCCAGGAAATGATAGAAGGAATATTTCAAGTAGCCTCAGAAAAGGACTAGTGTACACAGTAGATTCAAAGGAAGAAGAAAATGAGCGATTTTCTGTTTTATTTTACCTAAAATATGGAACTAATATACCGTGATTTATAAAATAAAGGAGACCTAGAGCAATCAGTAATCCCAAGTCTATGGAAGAAATAAGTGTTAAACAATGAAATTTTCTTACTTAGAAAATTAATGAAAAAATCATTACGTACTAAGAACAATAAAGGGTCCAAACTGCTTTAGACTCTTACACATTTCCTTATTTTTCACTCAATTTTCACATAACTTTTATTACCTCCATGATGAGTATGCTGAAAGAAATTAACCTCCGTACTTCAGGCAAAGATATTTTAAGAAACTGATACTGCATTTTTATTTATTCTTCATTTTGCTAATACCTTCTTTTTTGGGGGTCCTGTTTTAGACTATATTTTTAGTGTATTGTGAGCTACACGTCTCCGTTTATAAGACTAATGAAAAGGGCTTTGGGAACTTCACATATTCCTATTAAGATTTCCTTTGTCTCATCAATGATATCAAATTCCCATATTTCCTTTTTCTAAACCACAACGAAACATCAAAACCATCTATGCTGGGCCAGTGTAGCTCCGTTAGCACAATTAGTAGGGTACGGGGTTTAGAATCCCGGCGACAGAAGAGATTTATCGCGTCACCACAACGTTCACACCATTAAAGATGCCGTCTGCCCAGCCTCATATCCTTTGGACATCGGAAGCTCTTATATCCAGTGGTAACGCGACCGTAGCCTGAAGCTTCCTGCTTTCGTCAGTGTAGAGTCAAAGTTACGTCTTTGTGACTTGGCGCTGTATTAAGCAACGCGGCTTCTTTAAGATTTAGTTTTAGATCATTACAGCTTCTAGCCTTGTAACGTAACTACGGGTTATGAACACAATAGAGAGGGGACAGGAAATGATGTAAACATTTGAAGTCATATTGCTGTGTTATAAGCAACTAAAATCACACACTCGAAAATAAGAATATTATTTGTAATTAATAAACTGCTTGGCTTTCTTAATCTCCAAGCTACAAAAATGTATTCATAGAAATTTTACATTTGATGAAACCCAGAACAGTTTGTATAAATGAAAGTGTCCCAGAAATTTTGATGGCTGGTTTCGGTAAAGAATAAGTGTGAATGTCGCCGATATTTTGCAGCCATTCTAAACGACACCCCCACGGTGTCTGCTGGAGTTAAACAAAGAACGAGGTTGAAGAAGTCTCAACAATCAAACGTTACGTTTGGAATAAACAGCCACGATTTTTTTTAATTCTCTTGCTGGGGCGAACTGCCTGTGACACTGTGGTCTCTAATGGCACAGTGTCCGTCCCCCGGATGATAGATGAATGAATATGGAGCATCGGTGGAATGATAAATGACAGTGGTCAACCGATGTACCCGGAGAAAATTCTTGTCTCGTTACTATCTTATCCACCACGAATTCCGCATAGAATTCTGGGTCTCAAACCTTTTCCCTATGGTGAGAAGCAGGTTACTAACAGCCAGTTCTATTCACGGCCTATCGTAAAAACGTGACATCAACAAACTTGATCTGAAGTTCGTCAGATAAGTGTACATTTAGGTTGCAGTCTTCTGGCTAAAGGCACTGTGTAGCCTAGCAGGTGCTACAACATTTTACGTTGAAGATGGAGGCAGCGTTTTCTTCCAAAACACTTGTACAAAACTGCAGGGCTGTAAGGTGTCATAACGCTGAATACCAAAACGTTAATTAATCACTAAACAGCGAGTAGTGTTAAGTTCTTATCAATATTTCGAGAAAACTATCGGTTCCATCTTCACCTGTTCGAAGCATCATTTCACATCACACACTTCCACATTACATTTAAGATTCATTTCAACGTTATCCTACAGTCTAGAGTGGTGAACAAATTGTTAGACAGTCGTTGATAATGGGTTGATAAGGTGGGCTGGTAAAAGGTAAGCAATGCACATGCACACTCACACACACCAACACCGTCACCAAGCATTTTGTGCCCATTTCAAAAGCATCGAGAGAAACTAAAGTAATAAATGTACTCCCGACAGAGCAAAAGATTTTAAAAGAGGTATTAGGTTGCCTAGTCGTTCCAGTTAGCCAGTTCGGATAGAAAGTCATCTAGGTCTTCCAGGCAAAATTATTTTTCCAGATATCACTGGCACATTTATAGTGATATGAATATATAAACCACTGGGAACCGACTGAAGTTAGCCTATTCTTGATTGATAGAGTCGTAGGTGACGATCTTGCAGAGGTGGCGTGTTGGCCATGTTACACAATTAAGGTTTCAACAAACGCACAAGTCGCTTCTTCTATCACGCATTTCCTACGAAAACGGAAAAAGAATTCGTAATTATTTGGGTCTCAGATGACATTTGTAACAGCTTTTCTGGCACAGATATATATCTGCTATAATGTAATGGAAACTCCCGAAACGTCTGCTCAAATATAGTGTGTAAAACACATCTATTCACTAATCCATACATCTGTTTACATATTTATCTGGTTATTAACATACCTACTGCCATGTCAGTCTATTTGCTTACTCCTACTTACTGACCTACCTGCTGTTTGAATTTACCCTCATACCTAGACACTTAAAGATGTACCTACCGTCGTATCGAGTCAGTGCCTAATAACTACAGACGTTCCTACTTCATTAGACACACATACATACATATAGAGTTATCCCTCGACTTTCGCAGGAGTTAATTTCCAAAACACCCGCGAAAGGCGAAAATCCGTGAAGTGATCGCCCCACCCCCTCCCATAAAAATAAAAAATGTTTGTATTTTTACTTTTTTATAATATTTAATTTCAATGTTTCTTTTACACCTAAATCTCTTTTCGTCATTTAACCACAAAATAATACAAATGAAAAATTTAAATCTTTCTAATTCCTTTTTACGTTCTTTCAATATTATTTTGATACTGGTCCACTTCCGCCGGTCGAAAGTTTTTTTTGCAGACACATTTTGAGTAGGAGCTAGGACCTTCTGGAATGTTAAGAAAAATTCAGATTTTTTTTTTTTGCGCGATGGCGAGAATCTGCTACATCGCGAAGTATGAACCCGTCAACAGCGAGGAATATCTGTCACTATCAATATCTATTTATCATAAGTGCCAATATACCATCAGTTCATCTGTCTGTGGGCCTATCAGAACTGTCTGTGCAATATCGATATCAATAAAATCTAATCTAGTGTCTATCTGCATGCCCGCTGTGTCAGTATGGAAGCCCGCTTTAACTTCAATATGGAAGTGCTCCTTTCGAACCACGGGAGGTTCACAACACGCCCTGAGGTACTCCGTATTTATCTTATCCCTCCAACCAAATTCTGGGATAGTGTCTTAAATTTGGGCAAAACCATTTCCTGTCACAATATCTCCTATGAATTACTATCACCCAAAAATCTGATGCCGCACAGAATGATTTACTGGCAGTGTCATCAAATAAACCGTAAACAAATACAGCACGAAACAACCGACCAATCTATTCATCTACCCATCGATCCAAATATCAAGATATCATCCATTAAATTCGTTCAACACACCCATCTAACGTCTTTATAAACAAAACGTGTGTTTTGTAATGTAGCATATCAAGTCATCAAAAATTAAATATTCAACCATGCACACCGTTGTTGGAAGCATCGATCCGTCTTTAATACACCGCCGACAGGTTTCCGCCCATCCAGGTCATTAGCAAGGAGTTTAGTGCAGTACAATAGGGAGAAGTGAAAACTTACGTCTAATAATAGAACGTGACACTTCAGTTGAAGCACATAGGAACGTGGCTAAAATGCGTTATTAAAAGAATGTATCATACTGACTGAAGTAGATGCTAAATATACTGTCAAAATGTTAAAATGAGGAACTGTTTTCAGTGTATTGCATATAACTGTTTGCTTATAAATCCTTATTTTTTCATCGTGCATATCGTCGAATTATTTAATTAGTATACCAACTGATGCACATATAAAAAATTCCACATTAAAACATTAAAATTACTCCGACATATTTCAATCCTAAGATCATAATCAGCCAGCTACACCTTCCTCGCTAAAGTCACTATCAAAATTAATCAGTGACTAATTTTAATAGTGTCTTTAGCGAGGAAGGTGTAGCTGCCTGATTATGATCTTAGGATTGAAACATGTCGGAGTAATTTTAATGTTTTAATGTGGAATTTTTATGCATGTGCATCAGTTGTTATACTAATTAAATAATTGTGTGCTTATATGTCTGTTGTTGCGGTCCCCAAGGTGCCCAGAGCAGTGACGTTTGACATAGCTCTGCCTTGTACTCCGGCCTGCTGAGTTGTTCACATTCTACGTGACATAGCTGGAATGGCCGAGCTCTCAGCAAGGTATCTCAATATTGGCCCAGCTCGCCGTCATTACGGCGAGGCACGACTCGCTAGTTAGCAGGTTACAGAATTGACTGGACCGTTGCTATAGCAACAAATAACTGAGCGTCTGTACAAGTATGATACCTAACCAGCAGCAGTATGCTGGTCAGGGTACCGAATATATTTTATCCGAATGATTCGATTTGTCATAAGAATTTTTAGACTTTCACTTTGGATTTTATATTCCTTACAATTTTTTTTTTAAACAGCGGGACATTGTGCGACCCCTTCTATTTTCTACGCACAGTGGAAACAAAACAACACAAGTGGCATGCAAATCCGTCCCTCCGTTATGTGCCTGTGCTGCCGTAACTGTCATAGGCACGATAAGGCCCATTAAAATTTATCTCACTCTTGGAAGTCCCTGGAATCAAAACTGGGCACATGTACTGATGTGAATAAACCAACAGCAACTCCAAATGTAAAATTTAATGACTTAAATAGAAGCGTTCAGAGAAGGGCGGCAGTATGTGCATGGAATATGAAGGAATGACAACAATTGCCCTGTTACGCTAAACTGTAACCATACAGAAATACGAGCTCACTTCGGAGACTATTTTGTAGTTAAAGAAGACAAGAATGTCGAGTAACGGTGAAAAAACATTATAGCGCCGAATGATACCTCGAAGTTACAACCGAAAAACTCCAAATTTCATTCTTCGTAGAAACTTCGTACCTAACTTTCGTGAAAAAGAGGAGAAGTTAAAGAGCTTCTGACCGTTCTTGATATTTCGAGCGAATTAAAGCCAATGGTATAAAGGAGTTTCATAAGAAACTGATGGAGATTCCTGGATTCTCACATATCAATACCTTGTCGTTACGTTGTGTATATATTTCAGTAGGACTATTTAAGTACCTAAAGGTAAAAGTAGATTTCAATTGGGCTAGGCCATCGAAGGACCAGAGGGGAAGTAGATGTGTAGCTCTAATCCTCCCTTAACCTCCGCGCTAGATGTAGGTGGTTGGTCAACGCCAAACTGTGTTCACTTTATCCCCGGGAAAGACACGGTACCCATTGTATAGGAGGTTGGGTGGGTCCCAGTGCAGTTCTGGACAGGTGCGAAAATTCTTGCCCCTACCAGGTACTCACGCTGTTCAAAAGTACATTTCACACCTCAAGACTCATGCTTTTTTTAATGTTTCCTGTATTTTCACCTCAAAAATACAATTACATTGGTGCTCATACATCTCACCCAGCGGCCAGATAGTTGCAATTTCAATTTCAGTGTCGTTCTAGTCGTCAAGAAAGCAATTAATTCTGTATCTGTCCGACAAACTTGTGCAACCATTTCAACGGGTCTAGACTGTGTGAATTTATGCATTTCAGTACAGAAACACACATATGTTCCGGGTACTTAATCTCTTTTGAAAAATGGGTATGTGGTACGGCGCGCAAAATGTTTATATATATTCTTAATGAAATGTTGCATGTTACGTATGTACTTAAATATAGAAATTAACTTTTTTTTTGTTGACCGTGCATCTTATTACAATCTTCGTAAATAACCAACTTGATGCATAATTCTTTTTCTTATATTTGTTTATTCCAATTCTCTACATGTTTCGAGCAACCAAGTGCTCAACATCAGGAGAGTCAATTGTGTCAATACGACCTCTGGTGTACGTCACTCTATGTAGGTGACCGTGTGGTATGCAGGCTCAGAGCTTCATCTAAACCTGCATACCACACAGTCACGTACATAGAGTGACATATACCAGAGGTCGTAATGATACAACTGAGTCTCCTGATGATCAGCACTTGGTTGCTCGAAACATGTAGAGAACTGGAATAAACAAATATAAGAAAAAGAATTGTGCGTCAAGTTGGTTATTTACTAAGATAGAAATTAACTTTTATTACTCATACCAATATGTTCATTATGATGGCCATTCATTGTAATTCTACATCCATATAATCTGTCACTATTAACACAACGTTACTTTTGTAAGTACCCCTCTATTAACTGTCACAGAATCCGTTGACAAATGCAGTGCTCTAACAAACACAACGGGATGCCTTATTCCAAAGTAACTGTAATTCATTCACATCGCCTCCTGAGGCCTAAATTACACGATTGTAATTAACTGTATCTTTTACAGTAACCTTCGCCGTTTCTGCGAAATAACAGGACTTTTGTTTCCTGTTTGACAGTCATCTTGTCGTCTGCCATTCTGCAAAGTGACTCAGTATTACTGTCTCACTAGCCGCACAGTAAGCTGAAGGTCACTACAGTAATTCCACGAAATGCAGCATTTCAGGACAAAGATTGCATCTTGTTACTAATAGAGTGTATGTTGAGAAACGTAAATAAATAGACAAACAATTATTGTACCAACACGTAGAAGGACGGAGAAAAATTCGCCATCATCTCTTTCTTAAATGTAGTATAGAAGATGAAATCCTGTAGCACGAGGAGAATCAGCGTTATCAAGTGATGCACTGCACCGGAGTCAAAGTGCTGGATATAATGTAATAACTAAACAAGTACTGTGTGTTCTGCGACTGTCAAAACCAAGCTGCGAGTGAAATGAGGAAGTTATACTGCAAGCCCGACAGAAAAGAGTGCACTCACATGCTCATTATATAAGCTACCTTCTTCCTTTAAGCATCCGCGTTATGTTCATATCGGCGGTTTTACAACCCACACAGTAACACAATAATACACTGTTACAGAGTTTATAATTATTTTTTATTACGTCTGGGGCGAAACATGTAGCAGATATATTAAAAACATTTGGGTGTTTCCAAACAACTGTGAATATTGTTTATAAATTTGTAAAACTGAAACATAGGTAGTAGATATGCAATATTACAGGAAAGTATATTCAAATTTGGAAGAGAAACAAATCTAGAAATGAAGAAAATGTAATATTTCGTGAATAAGTTTCAACTGTACAAAAAATTAAATCAACATCTGTTCAAACACAACTAAATTATATTTATTATGAAGAACTATATGTTTCGACCTATCTCAGGTCATCCTCAGGTTCACAATTGGTCTTTAAGACAGGTAGTTCTATATAATAAATAAAATTTAGTTGTTTTTGTCTTTGTACCGTGCATTTTGAAATCTGCGCAGTTCACACACCAAACAAATGCACTATTTATTAACTTGGTTAAAAGTTTTAAATTTATATTAAAATACACAATAATATCGCTCCTACATGTTTCGGTCTTTAATGACCATCATCAGGGAGATTTATCTGTACCTAACTAAAGTTATATTTATGTTAAAACAGTCGGTAAAATTGCAACTGCACTGCACACAACACACATGCCGCTAGTCTCACTCTGCACAGCACACAACACACATGCCGCTAGTCTCACTGTGCACTGCACACAACACACATGCCGCTAGTCTCACTGTGCACAGCACACAACACACATGCCGCTAGTCTCACTGTACACTGCACACAACACA
>Ga0131853_10001982_pt1 | contig 36632 bp, 30 predicted proteins | sample TergutLab28metaG_FD_92764 | JGI IMG/M metagenome (GOLD analysis project Ga0131853, IMG submission 92764) | Labiotermes labralis P1 segment gut microbial communities from Petit-Saut dam, French Guiana - Lab288 P1 (version 2) (version 2) | ecosystem: Host-associated > Arthropoda: Insects >... | reverse complement strand
AGCAGCAGAGTTGATGCGGAAGCCAGAGCTAAGTCTAGCAGAAGAGCGAGCCTGCTGTGTGCCTACCATACCTAAGTTACGATGTGAATTAAGGGCTAGCATGTTTGTTCTTACTACTGTGTTAGACATATTGTCCTCCTTGTGTACAATCATCATCCTTGATAATTGTATTTGCAGGGGTTCGCCCTGCCTTCGCCTGCCGCATCCGTGCGGTCAAGTATATTCGGCTTTGCCGACTGTTTGCTCGGGCTTTTTTCTTATTGTCTCGCCCTTGCAAATAATATATCGGTGATATTATAGCCCATTTGAATGCATAGATTATGGGATTTTTGGCGATTTTGACCATGCTTGAGTTTCGTTTTGAGATATATAATGAAGAAATTCGTAAAAGTTGAAAAAAGTCTTGCAAAAAGCGGTCATGATGTGTTATAATACTCTCTTGTAAATATCACACACATGTTTCGCTTCTGAGTGCGTCATCGTAATTTAGAATAATCGAAACATGGAGGTTAAACTCAGGAGGTGCCTTATGGGCGTTATTTCAATGAAACAGCTATTAGAAGCTGGGGTGCATTTTGGCCACCAAACAAGAAGGTGGAACCCCAAGATGGCAGAGTATATCTTTGCTGAAAGAAACGGAATCTACATCATCGATTTGCAAAAGACCGTTAAAAAGGTGGACGAAGCATACCATGCTGTAGCCGATATCCTTAAAGACGGCGGCACAATCCTTTTTGTAGGCACAAAAAAGCAAGCACAAGAAAGCATTCGTGAAGAAGCTGTACGTTGTGGCATGTACTATGTAAACGAGCGTTGGCTTGGTGGTATGCTTACAAACTTCAAGACCATACAGCTACGCATCAAACGCCTTAAAGAGCTTGAAAAAATGGAAGAAAATGGCTCTTTTGATAATCTTCCTAAAAAAGAAGTTGCTCAGCTATTGCACGAAAAAGCGAAACTAGACCGTAACCTAGGCGGCATTAAGGATATGAAAAAAATCCCCGATGTTATCTTTATTGTAGATAGTCGCAAAGAGCATATCGCCATCAAAGAGGCGCGTACTTTGGGTATCCCTATCGTTGCTATTGTTGATACAAACTGTGACCCTGACGAAGTAGATATCGTTATCCCTGGCAATGATGATGCCATCCGCGCTGTTAAGCTTATTGCTGGCGTTATGGCCGATGCGGCTATAGAAAGCCGCCAAGGCGAAATGGGTCAAGAAGAGGCCACCGTTTATGAGAGTGAAGGCGAAATCGGCGACGAGCAACTAGATGAACAACCAGGGGTATAACATTAAAGGTATAGGAGGATTACATTATGGCTGCAACACCTGCATTAATTAAAGAATTAAGAGAACTAACTGGTTCTGGTATGAGCGATTGTAAAAAAGCTCTCGAACAGACTAATGGTGATATAAAAAAGGCTGTAGAATTTTTGCGCGAAAAAGGTCTTGCGGCTGCTGAAAAGAAAAGTGGACGCATCGCCGCAGAAGGTCTTGTTGGTCTTTTGGTTGCGCCTGATTTTTCTAAGGCGGCCATGGTTGAGGTTAATTCCGAAACCGACTTTGTAGCAAAAAATGCTGATTTCATAACATATGTTAATGATGTTTGTACACAAGTGCTTGATAGCAAGTCTGCTGATGTCGAAGCTTTCTTGCAAGAAAAATGGTCCAAAGGTGATGGCGAAAATGTGCAGGATGCGCTAAAGGGCAAGATTGCTACTATTGGCGAAAATCTCAACATCCGTCGTTTTATTCGTTTCGAAAAAAGCGCACCAGGCATTATTGCCAGCTATGTGCATGGCGGCGGCAAGATTGGTGCTTTGCTTGAAATTGACGGACCAAGCACCGACAATGTAAAAGAGATGGGTTACAATCTATGTATGCAAATTGCGGCTCTTTTCCCGAAATATCTTAATGTTTCGGATGTAGACCAAGAATATATCGAAAGCGAAAGAAAAATTCTTGATGCCGCAGCGAAAAACGACCCCTCAAATGCTTCTAAGCCAGCGCAGGTTATCGAAAAAATGGTAGAAGGTCGCATAAACAAGCAAATGAAAGAAATTTGCCTTATGGAGCAGGAATATGTTAAAGATACGTCTATGACCGTTAAGGCTTATGTAGAAAGCGTAGCTAAAGAAGTTGGTGCAGAAGTTAAACTTGTGCGTTTTGCTTGCTACGAAAAAGGTGAGGGCATAGAGAAGAAACAAGAAGACTTTGCAGAAGAAGTTGCGAAGGCTATGCAAGGATAGTTTTATTAAAAAGATTAACGATATTAATTTTAGGGGATATCAATTGGTTTGATATCCCCTAATTTATTGTATGGAGGGCTGTGTCATGGTAGAAAATTATAACGAGATATTGTATGCACACGAAACTATATCCACCGAGCGGTTGATTTTGCGCAAATTTCGCATTACAGATGCCGAGGATATCTTGGAATATGCCAGCGATGCCGCTACCGTAGAGCATCTTATTTGGGATGGTTTAAACACTATAGATGCCGCCTGCACCGCTATTTATGATTACTATTGGTCTCGAAATGGCATATGGGCTATAGAGTTTACAGAAAATAGCAAAATGATAGGATGTATAGATATCCGCCTAATTCACGAACACGATAAAATACAGTTTGGATATGTACTTAATCGTGCATATTGGGGTAAAGGCTATATGACCGAAGCTTTGCGCACCGTAATGGCTTTGTGTTTTGATAAATTAGAGGCAAATCGCTTTGAAGCAAACCATTATGCAGAAAACCCCGCCTCTGGACGTGTTATGGAAAAATGCAGCATGAGGCGAGAAGGGGTTATGATTCAATCCGAAAAAATAAAGGGGATTTTTAGGGATTGTGTACAATATGGCATCACACGGGAGCAATATAAAAATCTTGATAATTAACAAATATTTGTATTGACAAGCTTGAGAAATTGAATTAGAATTAGTATAATAACTAAATATTCGGAACAAAGTTGCCATGCATTAATAAGGAATTGGGTGAGAATCCCAAGCAGTCCTGCTACCGTGTTGGTTGGCGGTTTTCATACTTGCCACCTAAGTCGTGACACTTGCTTTGTTCTATAATCTTTCTACTCTACAGAGCATAGGGGGGATGACCATTAGAAATGCTTATTTTTAGGGCGTTTGCGTTTTTTGTTATCCCGAAATTTTCGGGTCTTTTTTATTTATTTTTGGTAGTATTTTTTGCAGAATTATGTTTCATTTTGGATGATAATTTGGTATAATTAATTTTCCAAAGAAAAGAAGAGATTAGAGCTGGGGGAGTTGTAAAAAAATGGGACAAGCGGTTAAGGTTGCGGCAAATAAAGGGAAGGCTGATAGGGGTATGAAGGTCAGTAGATTTTTTGCAAAAGGGGCTTTGGATGCTGTTGCAAATGCAATAGATGGCTTTTCGCAGGCGGTATATGGGCTTTTTGAATGGAAGACCACAGAGGTTGTACTAAAAGATTACACGACAGGCAAGACCATCGCCGATATGCACGGGCTTGAGTTTCCTACACATTATAGTCAAAACGCGGTAGACATTATTGCCACCAAATATTTTGTAAAAGAGGTGCGCGACGAGGCTGGCAAGGTTATATTTGCAGGCGAAACCTCCATGCGCCAAATTGTTCATCGCATGGTTAGCTTTTGGGTGCTTTCTATGCTTGACGAAGGGCTTGTTTCTGATGATGACAAGCAAGTGGTGTATGACGAGCTGGCATATATGATGCTAGACCAGCGTTTCGCGCCAAATTCTCCGCAATTTTTTAATACGGGGCTTTATCATGCATATGGCATAAAAGGCTCAAGAAATGGGCATTTTTACTTTGATATAGAGAAAAATAAAGTGATGACAGCTCCAAATAGCTATCAGCGCACACAAGGCAGTGCTTGCTTTATTTTGGGCGTAGAGGATGCTTTGCTCGGTCCAAAATCCCTGATGGACAATCTCTCGACAGAGACCTTGCTTTTTAAATATGGTTCTGGCGTGGGTAGCAATTGGTCCAAAATCCGCGCTAAGGGCGAATATCTTTCTGGCGGCGGCAAATCTTCTGGTTTGCTTTCTTTCTTAAAAGTTAGTGACCGCAATGCAGGGGCTATAAAAAGCGGCGGCACAACGCGCCGCGCCGCAAAAATGAATATTCTTGACCTTGACCATCCAGAAATTATGGATTACATAAATTGGAAATCTAAAGAAGAAGATAAAGTTGCTGCCATGGGCAAAATGGGTTATGACACTGGCTTTGACGGCGATGCTTATGATACAGTAAGTGGTCAAAATGCAAACAATTCTGTACGTGTACCAGATACATTTATGCGCCTTTTAGGTAAAGATGGTGCTGTATGGCAGACAAAAGGCCGCGTGACAGATGCCGTTAACAGCGAGATTCCTGTGGATGAAATGTGGGATGCTATAGCCCAGTCCGCTTGGCGTTGTGGCGACCCTGGTGTGCAGTATGACGATGTAATAAACGCTTGGCATACCTGCCCCGCTGGCGAAGATGGCGAGTTGGGTGCTGGGCATAACCGAATAAATGGCAGCAATCCTTGTAGTGAGTATCTATTTTTGGATGATACCGCTTGTAATCTTGCCAGTATAAATATTTTGAAATTTTATGACGCAGAAAACGAGACTTTTGATGTGGATGGCTATTGCCATGCTATAAAATTAATACAAATGGTTTTGGAATCCACAATACATTGGGGAGCATTCCCAACGGCAGATATCGCACGCAAGAGCCATAAATTCCGCACAACAGGCATAGGACTTACGAACCTTGGCGCATTGTTTATGTATATGGGTTTGCCATATGATTCTGACCGCGCACGCAATCTTGGTGCTGCTCTATGCAGCATAATGACAGGCGAGAGCTACCACACATCAGCGCAAATGGCGGAAAAAGTTGGTGCTTTTGAGTGCTATGAAACAAATGCACCGCATATGCAGCGCGTGATACGAAACCACGCGGCAGCGGCTAGTGTTGGCGGACCAGGTATGGGCTTTGAAGAAATGACGTACACACCTGTTTGCATTAATCATGAGGACTTGCGCTCTATTGGCATGGGCAATCTTTCGGACTGTCTAGCTGACACTTGGAAATCCGCTATGGAGCAAGGTAAAGTCCACGGATACCGCAATGCGCAGGTATCTGTACTTGCCCCTACAGGCACTATCGCCTTTGCTATGGATTGCGATTCTACCAGCGCAGAGCCATTTTTCAGCCATGTTGCCTTCAAAAAACTTGTTGGTGGTGGTAGTATGGTGGTAGAAAACCGCGCTATCAGAAATGGTCTGTCAAAGTTGGGCTACAGCGAAAAGCAAGTTGAAGACATTGTTGAATATATAATGAGAACTAACGACAGCGGCATGATGATAGACGGCAAGATAGAGGGTGCGCCACATATTAGCCACAGACCAGACCATCTTCGCGTGTTTGATACCGCAAACCGTTGCGGCTCTGGCGAACGTTTCCTTAGCCCAGAAAGCCATGTGAAAATGCTTGCAGCTTTGACCCCGCATATCACAGGGGCTATCAGCAAAACCGTTAATTTGCCGCGTCAGGCAACCGTGGAATACATCAAAGACATATACAATCTCTCTTGGGAACTTGGCGTTAAGGCTGTCGCGCTTTATCGTGATGGAAGCAAGGAAACCCAGCCTTTGAGCGCGACAGATGGTGTCGGTGGCAAAGTGCGCCCACGTGGCATACGTAAAGCACGTGTTCATGAAGCTGTATTTGCAGAATTTGGTACGCGCATATATGTTGTTACTAGCTTTTATGGACCAGAAGATGGTGAATTGGCAGGTAAACTAGCCGAGGTATTCATTGTATCTGGTCGCCAAGGCTCTATTACAAAAGGGCTTTTGGAAACCATCGGCATCGGCATATCTAAGTCGTTGCAGCATGGTATGCCAGCAGAAGAAATCGCAAAGATGTATGCAGGGCAGATATATGAACCGTCAGGGCTCGTGCAGGGGCATCCTTTTGTAAAATCCGCCTCTTCTATTTCTGACCTTGTTAGCCAGATTATTTCAAAAGAGGCGCAGGGCTATAATGTAGCGGAACTAAAGCCAACGCCACCTTCTACCAAAAATGGTTCTAGCCGCAAAAAACCTTCTGGCATAAGACATGCAGAGGTGCATGAGGCGAAGATAGGCACAAATGCTGTGTTTGTTGTGGCATCTTTCTATGGCAAAAAAGACATAGCAGACCTTGGGCTTGAGCCTGATGCTAAGAGGCTTTGCGAGGTATTCGCTTTCTGCGGCGAGCAGGGTACAACGGTTAAGGGTATGCTTGGCAGCATCTCCACAACCATATCCATATCGTTACAAAGCGGTGTACCAGCGGAAAGCATTGCTAGAATCAACCGTCGTCAGGCATATGAGCCATCAGGTCTTGTTTCTGGGCATCCATATATTGGGGCCGTAACATCTGTTTCAGACCTCATCAGCAAAGTTATCGATATTTCTTATGGCAACTATGATAATTGCCAGATTAAGCCAGATAAAAAGTCTGGTAGCGATGCACCAAGGCATATAGCACCCGAAAGCCTAACATATACCGCATCCGACATACTTTTCGGCGAAAACTGCGCTAGTTGTGGCAGCGATAAAATGGTGCAGAGCGGGGTTTGCAAGGTTTGTATAAATTGCGGTACTACTACGGGATGTTCTTAGGGATAGTGAGGCACAAATGATACGAAACGAAATTACCGCTACTGGGCTGGTATTTAATGAAAGCGGACATATATTGATGATTAAACATAAACGCCAAGGAAAATGGCTTCCCCCTGGTGGTCATGTAGATGCAAATGAGCTTCCTTGCGAGGCCGCGGCAAGGGAAGTATTGGAAGAAACTGGCGTTAAGGTTCAGGTTTTATCTTCTGTACCCGCACTTGGCTTATCAGATAATATGGCTAAAGAACTTCCTTTGCCACTAAGAATTATTTGCGCAGACGTTGAGGGTACGGGGCTTCATAACCATATTGATTTGTTATACTTGTGCAAAGCGAAAAATGTTGATACCACTCCACAAGAAGCCGAGATAGATGGTATTGGCTGGTTTAGTCCCGAAGAAGCTATGAAATTAGATACATACGAAGACATAATCAAATCCATAGAAATGGCACTTAGGCTTATTAATATGCCGTAAACAAATTAATGGCATATTAACCAACATTAAAATAGCCGCTCTACTTTACTGAGGGCGGCTATTTCTTTATCAATTGTAAATGCTGTATGCCCTGTCCCTTATAAATCAATCACAATATATCTCACAAATCCGCTTTCGGATATCAAGAAATAGGTCAGCTATATGCGGGTCAAAATGCTTGCCTTTTTCCTCTAAGATTATTTTTAGCGATTGCTCTGATGTAAAAGCATCTTTATAAATACGTTTGGACGTTAGCGCATCAAATACATCCACAATAGCCATCACGCGCCCTTGCAGAGGTATTTGTTCTCCTTTTAACCCATACGGATAGCCTGAGCCATCCCATTTTTCATGATGTGATATAGCAAATATCTTTGAATTGCGCAAAAATACATTTTCGCCGCTACGGTCTATTATTTTATCGATAATCTTTTCACCTATAGTGACATGTTCCTGCATTATTTTGCGCTCTTCGGGCGTAAATTTGCCTGGTTTTTTTAAAATGGCATCAGGGATATTTATTTTACCTACATCATGAAGCAAAGAGCATTCAGAAATTAGGTCAAAATCCCAACCAGAAATCTGGTCATAGTACACATTCTTAACCATCATATGCTCTAGCAACAATTTGACAAGTCGGCTTGTGCGCCCTAGATGGTCGCCTGTGGATTCATCTCTGTTTTCTACCACATCTGCCAAAACAAAGATTATATCCTTTTTCGCACTATTTAGTTGCATGGTACGTTCATTTACCAACCCCGCTATGTCTATATGATGCTTTATCCTATTAAGAAGCACGGCAGGATTAAATGGCTTGCCTATAAAGTCCACAACACCCATCTCCAAGGCTTCTATTTCAGTAAAAAAATCCGTTTTTGCTGTAAGAAAGATAACAGGGATATCTCTATAGTTCTTATTGCTCTTTAGTTGCTTTAACACATCAAAGCCATTCATATCTGGCATCTCTATATCAAGAAGTATTAGGTCTGGCTTTGTTTTTTCTAGTAGCATAATAGCCTTTTCGCCTGTGGGGATAGTCCTCACTGCATAATAAGGGCTTAGTGCTTCGGAGGCTAGGGTTAGGTTGCTTATACTATCATCAACTACAAATATTGTCTTTTTCATGCTTGCGCCTCCTTTTTCAAGATTTTGTCTGCAGTGATTCTTGCTAGCCTTGCCGCTTTGTCGTCATCGCTCAACAATAAGTGCTTTTCTATCTTTTCTATAGCTATTGTTGTATTTCTGGAGAACGGAACTTCCTTTAAGGCGTTCAATAGGCTCTGCACCCTCTGTGTGTCATATGCCTCACATGCCTCAGCTATAGCAAGCAGCTGTTCACCTATATATACCGAATCCTCTTCATCATCAAGGATATCATCTCTTCTGCGCCTTGTCAATGCCTTTACAGTCCTGCGTAAATCGTCTAAGAATCTTGGCGTGGTGCTTTTTATTGTGTCTATGTCATTATTACGTCCTGCTTCTTCTAGTATTCCTGCTGTCTTAGCTAGGTCTGTACACCCAATATTTGTTAGCGCACTCTTAACAGCATGAACTTGGATTACATATAGTCTTAAAGCACCTGTATCCTCTGGCTCAATTTGCATCATGGATTCTAAGATGACTATGCTCTTGCTTGCATCTATCAAAAACGATTCTCTTAGTTTGCCAGAGATATTTTTTACATTATCCGCTTCGTTGCTACGCTTTGGATATTTGGTTTTTGCCGCCTCTATGACCTCTGGTGACTGTTTTGCATATATATATTTCTTTAAGTAGGCATCCAACCTGCTTGGATTTAGCGGCTTGGAGATAAAACCCGAGAAACCATTATCCAAAAACATCTTGGATGCACCAATAGTTGCGTTTGCGGTAAAAGCTATAATCGGTTGGTTATATCCCATATCATGTAAGATTTTTATGGTTTCTATGCCATCCATATCTGGCATCATGTAATCCATGAAGATAATATCGTATACATTGCCATCTTTAACTTTCCCAATAGCCTCTATGCCGCTTGAAGCAGTCTCAATGTCTAGCTTATATGGCTTTAATAGACCTTTGGCAACATATAGATTCGATTCTACATCATCCACAACAAGGACAGAACCATAGGGCATAGGCTCGTGTTCAATTGTTGCCGCTTCTTTCATATAGCTTTTTACAGATTCAAAGTTCCTTAGGCTTTCTATCACTTCTTTGTCTAGCGACCGCTTGCTTTCTAGTTTTTGCGGAATATACACAGTGAAGATGCTTCCTTGACCAAGCTCGCTGTGCACTTTGATATCTCCACCCATCATATTAACTAGCGAGAATGTGATGGTCATACCCAGACCATACCCTTCGACTGTGCGGTTTTGCTGTAGATTGAATCTTGTAAACTCCGAATAAAACAGCTTGTCGAGTTGGTCTTGGCTCATACCTTGCCCTGTATCAATTACGCTAGCAGCAAGTGTTATGCTGTCATCTTCCGAGGACTCTTCCATCCACAGCTTCAGGGTCACACTGCCTTCATCTGTGTATTTAAAGGCATTTGAGATGAGATTATTAAAAATCTGCTTAATGCGTATCTCATCACCGATAAGATGCATCGGCAGTGCTTCGTCTATCTCAAGGATAAAATCAATACGCTTGCTGCCCATATCCATAAGGTTTAACTGCACCGTATCCGCTATAAGGCTCGCCGTTTCGTAGGCAACAGGGATTATTTCCATTTTGCCAGCTTCTACCTTGGATAGGTCTAAGATGTCATTGATAATAGCCAAAAGCAACCTAGAAGAGTTATAAATTCTTCTAAAAGCATCCTCAATTTCTTGAATATGTATATCTTTTTGCAGTTCTATTTCAGATATGCCTATGACAGAGTTCAGCGGTGTACGGATTTCATGGCTCATACGGGTTAAAAATTGCGTTTTTGCCATATTTTCTTCTTCCGCAATCAAGCGTCGCTTTTCATCACGAATATCTCGGATATAACAAGCAAAACCTGTTGTTTTTTCAAGCTTAACTGGTACAATCGAAATTTCGCATAAAACAGGCTCGCCATATAATGTGAGATGTTCATATTTAAAGCGATATACTTTGTTTTCCAATGATTCTTCTATTGCCTCTTGACACCTCATTGCAAACCCTTCTTCAATTTCATCTCTTTTCTCGGGATATCCAGGGAAAATGTATCTATAGTTATCCATAAAGTATTTACGGCGGAGACAACTTTCACTTCCGACTTTTTTACAATTCTTATGGTCATTTGTACATTTATCTATCCATTCCTCCCGTACACCCTTAGGGTAACGTTCTATCTCTATTTCTTTTGATATCAAAAACAAATTTAGGGTTGCTTGGTTACAGTCAAGCATATTAAAATCTTCATCAAACAAAACGCAAGGCTCAGGTAAGGCCTCAAGAAGAACATGGGCTTTTTTCTCCGCATCTTCCATGCGTTTTTCTCTGCGTAAATCATTTATAAAGCAAGCTAGGGCAGGCTCTCCTTTGTAATGCACTCGCACCAAGATTACATCACATGGTATAGGTGTTCCGTCTGTACTTTGTAAGTCAAATTCAAAGCGATGTGAACCTTTTTCGTAAGCAATCTTAGATGGCTCACGAGTTGTCTCCTCGACACTTGTACCATTTGATGGCAAAGGATAGATGTCTTTAAGTCGGGAAACAGCCTCTTCTTTGCTTGAAAACCCAAATAAGTCTAATGCGGCCTCATTGCAATCCAATGCCGAAAAGTCTGATAATGCACCATCTTCTCCTATTATTCGCTTTGTCATAAAAGATGCAAGCGGCATGGCATCAAGTAGAAGCGCGGCACGCTCATCAGCCGCCCTGGTTTCATCCATTGCTTTCTTAACTTCTCGCAAATCGTGTGTGTATCCCAAAATCAAAGATTTGCCGTTTTGTTCAACACGTACACATGTAACCTCAGCGGGCAAAGGAGTTCCATCCGAAAATTGATGCATCCATTCATGCCTGACAACTCCTTCTTCTATCACCTTTTTTGCATAAATTTCATTTAGTTGTTTTGACGGGGTGCCGCATGGCTGAAATTCGGGAATAAACTCATCGTATCGAGCTATATATTCTTCTTTACTAGAAAGACCAAACATATCAAGGGTTTGCTGGTTGCAGTCAATCACATTAAAATCTTCATCCCAAATCTCAATAAGCAGTGGCGATGAATCAAGATATTTGTGAGCGATCTCAGATGCTTTTACTAATTCTATGATAACGCGCTTGTTGTTTCGATATAAAATCACCCCTGTAAATCCAGACAAAATTACCACGAAAGCACCTAATAAAAGTGCCAAATTTGTAGCATCATCAAGAAAAGGTTGTGCAAAAAAATCGACACCAACCAACCCAATCACATTACCATCAATGCAAAAAATCGGTGACAGCCCAGCTACCAGCGCACCCCATCCCCCAGCATCTATTATGCCTGTTGTAACAATGCTTCCATGTAAATAAACCTCAGTCGAATTTTCACCAAAAACATTTGGGTCGGTTTCCACTACCAAAAAGCCGCTAGGTATCGCGCTTGAAACATAATAGGAAAACAGACCGTCCCTATACGGCACTGTTATGTATATATACGCCACATCATGTAAACGTGAAAAAATGGTGTTTACTAAATTATAAATATCATACCAATATTCATCAGGGGTTTCGCCCTCAATAGACTCAGCAAATCGTATTGGGTCAATAGAACCAGCTATGCCAGTTGCAATGCCTGACGCTTGATTAGCATATGAATTGGTAGCAAAATCGCGGTATACAAAGAAGCTGACAATAACGAAAAAGGCACCCCCTAACAAAACAATTATCATTGCCAGAATAGAGGCGCGCAATAAAGCTAAGCGTTCCTTTGATATTTGTTGTTTCTTTCCTGAATTTTCTACAAGTTGGTTATATGTCACCAAAGCCACCTCCTTAAAGGCATATGAGTTCACTAAGTTACATACAGATAATGTGTTTATTATAACATATATCTTGACAAAAATCAACACTTTTCGCTTTCCTCACTAAATGCGATAAATACGTTGTTCGCAACTATTAGTTGCGGTTATTCCATGCCCTTGCTAACCGCAATTGCTTGAAAACTGTTGTTTATTTGTGTTATAATAAATGAAAAACGCTTTCTTATGGGGGTAACTTTATGACATTAGGAGAAAAAATACAAGTATTACGCAAACAAAGCGGTATGTCTCAGGAGCAGTTGGCGGAACATATAACCATTTCTCGCCAAGCTATATCACGCTGGGAACTTAACGAAAGTGTGCCTGACATAGAAAATATTGTGCAACTTAGCCGTATTTTTGGTGTTTCTACAGATTATTTGCTGAAGGAAGGCGAGTTTACAGCTGTGATAGGTGCTGACCATAGCCGCCAAAACTCTAATGGCAATAACGAAATACCATCGGAAGACCATTACAGTCATGGTCACGATGAAAAATTAGCCATGACGACCACAGCAACGCCACGTAGAGGGCTTGGGTCTATAGCGCGTATCGCGCTGTTTTGCATAATCACATCCCCTGCCCTATATCTTGTCATGGGCTTTTGGTTTGGATGGTGGCATCCTGGCTGGTTGATATTTGTTGTTCCCGCTCTTGTGTTTGCCGGGGCTGCGGCTGCGGATATTTAGGGGGGCTATATTGTAGCAGAATATAATGATTTTGACACTGCTTAGGATATATGGTACAATTATGTTTGAAGGTATCATATTGAAGGGTGGTGTTTTTTTGTTGCTAAAACCATCCGAAAACCAAATTGATTGTTAGTTTTGATGAGATTAACGTCCTGTAGCGATTTAGATTTTTGGGTGATATTTTATGGATAATTTTTCAGACTCAATTCGTAGTAGGCTTAGACTCGTTTTTTCTGTCGAGACTGTTTGCCTTATTGCCTTTGCTTGGATTAGCGCATCTTTCTTTGGTGGCTTACGCGGGTTGCATTTTGGTATTTTTATGGTAGTTGTGTATATAATCGGCGAGCTTGTTAGAAAATGTTTAGTGATGAAAAATGAACCCAATATAGCAATTTGGCGCATTGCTTTTCTTTTAAATATGGCACAGAGACATGCAGTTGCATATATAAATTTTATGGTCAAACATGGCTTAATTGAAAATAAGGGTACGAAGAAAAATCCATACTGGGTTGTAAAGTAGCACAAATTCGGGAGGTATATGTGGTAGCTAAAGTTACATCTGGTGCGCTTTTTGGCGTTTCTGGCATCACGATAGAGGTAGAGGTGGATATGGCGGGCGGTATGCCCGCATTTGATATTGTAGGGCTACCAGATTCTGCTGTGAAGGAATCGCGGGAGCGCGTGCGTACGGCTATTCGGAATATCGGTGTGCTTGTGCCGCCTAGGCGTGTTACCGTCAATCTTGCACCAGCAGACATCCGCAAGGAAGGACCAGCCTACGATTTACCTATTGCTTTGGGGATATTAGCTTGCTTGGGCATCATTCCCGCTACCGCCTTGCGCAATGTTTTTGTGACAGGCGAATTGTCCCTAGATGGCGAGATAAGACCGATACAGGGCGTGCTGCCGATGGTGTATTCTGCGGCTAATGCAGGATTTTCGGCGTGCATTGTGCCGCATCAAAATGCTGAGGAGGCATCCTTGGTGCAAGGCATTAAGATTATTGCGCCGCAAAGTCTGAAAGAGCTGATAGACCATTTTAAAGATGGGATGTTGCCGCTTTATAGGCGCGATGAGGTCATAAGGGCGCAATCTGCTGATGAAAATATATTGGATTTTGCTGATGTAAAGGGACAAGAAAGCGTAAAGCGTGCGCTGACTATATCTGCGGCGGGCGGTCATAATATATTGCTGATAGGTCCGCCAGGCAGCGGAAAAACCATGATGGCACGGCGTTTATCTGGCATTTTAGCAGACCTAACATTTGAAGAGAGTATAGATGTTACCAAGATATATTCTGTGGCGGGCATGATACCCGACAAGGGTGCATTAGTGAGGACTAGACCATTTCGCGCACCACATCATACTATATCATATTCCGCCCTTGTTGGCGGCGGGCGCATACCAAAGCCTGGCGAAGTATCCTTGGCGCATCATGGCGTGCTATTCTTGGACGAGCTGCCAGAGTTTAACCGCAATGTGCTTGAAGCTTTGCGGCAACCTATAGAAGACCGCATTGTCACCATTTCGCGTGCCAATGCCGCCATTACATATCCCTGCAGCTTTATGCTTGTGGCATCCATGAACCCCTGCCCTTGCGGCTTTTTTGGCGATGGCGACCGTTGCAAATGCAGCGAGCGCGAGGTTAATCGCTATCTGGACAAAATATCTGGCCCATTGCTTGACCGAATAGATATGCATGTAGAGGCGGCGCGGGTGAATTACAAGGATTTTGAGGGTAGCACAAGGAGCAAAAGCTCACAAGAGATACGCGAAGAAGTAAAGCAAGCACAACAATTTCAGGCTAAACGCTATGAAAATGAAGGCATTAGTCTAAACGCGGAACTGCATGGCGGCTCTATTGACAAATATTGCAAGCTGGATGGCGATAGCCGCGCTTTGGTGAAGCGTGTGTATGATGTTATGGGGCTTTCGGCGCGGGGTTATCATAAAATATTAAAGCTAGCTCGTACTATTGCAGATTTGGACGGGGCAAGGGATATTGCCGCCGCACATATCTCAGAAGCGATACAGTATCGCGCGCTAGACAGAAAGTATTGGAGCTGATTTTATGCATATTCCTAATATAGAGACTGAGAGACTAATTTTACGCAGGATTCATGTGGATGACTATACTGCTTTTGCCGAATATTACGGTTCTCCTGAGATATATGAATCTCTCTTTGGGCATACAGATATCGATGCCAAAGACATTGCCGCCGCTTTTGATTTTAATTTGAGGCTAGAAATATGTTTTTCTATAGTGATAAAATCTACTAACGACATTATCGGCAATATTCATTTTGTTAATATAACAGAGCAGTATTTGGCTGATATTGGATATATTTTACATCCTGACTATTGGGGGCAAGGGTTTATGACTGAGGCTTTGCAGGTCGCTATTAGCTTTGCTTTTAAGGATTACGGGCTATCCAAAATACGTGCAGTAACAGAAATAATTAATACCCATTCCATTAGATTGCTTGAGCGGTTAGAGTTTATGCATGAGGCAACTTTGTGCGAGGCGGCATATGGCGGCAGAATGGCTGATATTGGTTATTTTTACCTTAATGCCGATAGCGACGAGAAAACCCAGCAGAAGTTATTCGCAGGGCTTAACCGTAATCTTTCGCTTGTAGGACTTCAGGGGTACATCAGCCAAATATTAGAATTAAGAGGTTTAAATGGACAACCCATTCAAAATTCCCTATTGCTATTAACAGAAGAGGTTGGCGAACTTGCCAAGGCTATACGCAAAAATACCAAGGGCATGTCAATTGGGGCTGATGCAAAGGGTAGCTTTGCTGTAGCGGAAGAAATTGCGGATATCTTGATTGTGCTTAGCGAAATCGCTAACGCTATGAATATAAATCTCGTTGATGCGTTAATAGCCAAAGAAAAGGTGAATGCGAATAGAAAGTGGGTTATTTCAGGTGGTGATGAATCGTGATAGAGATTGTGGCAAAATTGCCAAATGAAGGGGAGCTAAAAAAAGAGATAAATACAAGCAAGAAGACGGTTAGGCATAAGGCTAAAAATGATAGCGAGATATCCGCCATCATCCGTGGAGAAAGTGACCGCCTGTTGCTGATTATAGGACCATGCTCGGCAGATGACCCCGCCGCAGTGCTAGAGTATGCCGCAAAATTATCCGAGGTAGCCAAGAGGGTGCATGAGCGTGTATGCGTTGTCATGCGCGTATTTACCGCAAAGCCGCGCACGGCATGTACTGGCTATATGGGGCTTTTGCATGAGCCTAATGGCATAGAGACCGCACGCCGTCTACATTTGGCTGTACAAGAGCAAACAGGCTTGCCCACAGCGGATGAGCTATTATACCCCGCTACCCTATCCTATTTTGATGATATTATTAACTATTACGCCATCGGAGCGCGTTCGTCTGAAAATCAGGAGCATAGGCTTGTTGCCAGCGGGTTGGATGCCGCCTGCGGTATAAAAAATCCACCATCGGGGGATTTGCGAAGCATGATAAATGCTGTAACAGCGGCTAAAGCCCCTCACGATTTTTTATTCGATGGGCATATAGTGCAAAGTGGCGGTAACAAATTAGCCCATGGCATACTGCGCGGTGGTGTTGAGCCAAATTATAGCAGAGATAATCTGTTGAAGTTGCGTGACATGGGGCTTTCAAGCATAATAGTTGATGTAAACCATGCAAACTCAATGAAATGTCACAGCGAACAACCAAAAATCGCTATGGAAGTGCTAAAGAATCAAAATCTCATAAAAGGATTGATGATAGAATCATATATAGAAGATGGCGCAGCGGAGCGTGGCAAACAAGCCTTTGGACAATCTATCACAGACCCCTGCCTTGGATTTGATGCCACAGAAAAATTGATTTATGAAATTGCTGACAAGTTATAGAAAATATGTTATTATAGAATACACTTTTTATTTACATAGGAGGATACATAAAATGGATATTCTGATAAATCACGGGATTTTGCATATTATAGACAATGAGCGCGGACAGGTTGTGCTTTCAGAATCGGAGCTAGACCTAGATAGCGACATGGTTGCGGAATTTTTGACCAAACATATAAAAAAGATTATGAATAGCTCAGACGTTAAAGAAGCTACATTTGAGGCGGATTCTAGTGTTTTAGCTACTTTGCGCAAATATTTTGCAAAAGAAATAGACTTTAAAGCTACCAGCTGGGATTTTTGTGTGAAACTTTCTGAGATAATGCTGGAAAACGGTAGTATACCGCCCGCTGACCTGCTTGTAACCCAATTTGAGATAAAAGGTACGCCGCACATAGCCATTTTTAAACTTAATCACAGTGTCTTCTATACCCATGAGGTAAAAGGCGGCGAAAACCATATTGTACAAAGCTCTTTTGCCTTGCCGCTTGGCGGCGCGAAGGTAACAGAGGCTGTCGTCATCCCATATGACCCCATGGTGCTAAAAATCATGGAAAAGCCGCATAATGTAGGCGGCGAAGAGATAAATTATTTCTCTAAACTGTTTTTGAGCGCGGGTGCATCATTGTCCAAAAAGCAAGCCGCGAAGGTTATAAAGGCTATTTTAGAAGACACCGTGGCGGCTTATTTTGGCAAAAATCCTATTGCGGCGGCAAAATTTCAGATAGCTATGATAGAAGAGGCAATAGAAAATGATGGCGAAGTGCGATTAGAAAGTGTCACCAGAGAAGCCTTTGGCGAAGGTGAAGCGCGAGATGAGTTTCTTGCGGCGGCACGTGAAGCTGGTCTTGTAAGCGACCTATTTTTGGGCGAAAAGTTCTGCGCAAAGGAATTTGGCACGGCAAAAATTAAGAGCGAAAGTGGCATCACATTACAATTTCCCGTGGGTATTCTTGATGACCCTAATGTGATTGAGTTTATTGACCGCGAGGGCGGCTTTAGCGTGAATGTAAAGGACTTTAGGAAAAACTAATGCGAAAAGACAAGCATTGCTATGTTATTGTGCTTGCAGGTGGCTCTGGGATGCGTTTTGGAGGCTCTATGCCAAAGCAATTCCAAATATTGGGCGACATGCCCGTTTTCTTGCATAGCATAAAGAAATTTGATACAATAGGTTGCATAGATGGCATTGTGCTTGTTGCACCAAGAGATTATGTGGATCACTGTCAGAATTTGATTGATGAATATGCTATATCCAAGATTATAGATGTAGTTGCTGGTGGGAAAAGTAGGCGCGAATCCACATATATAGGGCTAAATACCATAACAGACTTATCATCTGAAAGCATCATCCTTGTGCATGATGCCGCTAGGCCTTTTGTAAATGAGTCTGAGATAAAATCGTTAATAGCCGCTACATATGCGTACAGAGCCGCAATCCTAGCATTGCCAGTTTCGGATACCATTAAAGTTGTGGGTGCAAAGAATATGGTTACAGATACGTTAAATCGAGAGGAGCTATTTGCTGCAAAAACCCCACAAGCCGCATATTTTACAGATTTGTTAAAGGCGCATAAGGTGGCGGTTAGGGATGGTTTTGATGGCACAGATGATTGTCAAATACTAGAAAATATCGGCATATTTTCTAGTATTGTGACGACAAATGCGGCAAATATAAAGATAACTACCGCGCAAGACCTTGATTTTGCGGCATTTTTATTGAAGAGAGGAATGGTGTAAGAACTATGAAAAACATGACATTGCGGGCAAAATTTGTTTTGAGCTTTTCTTTTATCATTCTTATTTTTGTAGCTTTTGCTTTGTTTACTGTCTTTGTGAGCCAAGTTTCTATCTTGATAGTGGCGACAATTATTGCAATAATCCTGATACTTATAGTTCTTTCTATTTTGATGCGTATTGTTGTTATACCCGCCATTACTATATCCAAGTCCTCTAAAGATTTTGTTAGCGGCAACCTAAAAAATATAATAGCCTACAAAGGAAATGATGAGCTGGGTCAAATATCTGATTACCTTACCCATTCGGCAGATTCGCTATTTAGGCTACGGGAAGCTAAACATTTGATAGAAAGCAAAATGCGAAGGCACGAATTTGGCGAAAGAATGCCAACTGATGCCTTTGATGGCGAATTTAAAGTCGCCGCTACATTAACAAACAGCATCATATCCTGTCTTGAGGACGAGTTGGACAATTTGTCATTATACCTAGAGAAATTTGCAGTCGGCGAATTTACTTATAGCAAAGGCTATGGTCAAAAAAGCCGTCATATCGTAGCCGTGTCGGCATTGTCGCGCACTATAAGCGAGATTTCTGCAGATATCCAAAGTATCGTTTCTGCGGCGGCATCTGGAGATTTTAAGAAGCGAATAATTTGTAAAAAATATTCGGGGGAATGGAATAAACTGGCACAAAATCTGAACAAGCTGATGGATGCACTGATAGTGCCTATAGAGCAGACCAAGGTAGCACTAGATGCCATTGCCATAGGTAAAATGGATGTAAAGGTGGATGCGAACGCTAAAGGCGAACTCTTAAAACTAAAAGTATCCGCAAATAATGCATCAACAGCTCTCACAAAATATTTAGGCATAATCGCGCAATCATTGGAAAATATCGAAAGAAAATCCAGACATTTATCAGAGCTACCAAACGACTTTGTGTCCATAAAGGTCGCCTTAGCTAACCTAAACATCGAAGGTACAGCAAAATCTAGGCGCGATATTGCTTTTGGCGGCAAGGCTGGGTCAGCTACTACGCCATTACAAGAAGGCACTAATATTAGTACACCTAGAAAAAAGATTAACCCAAGTGCTGTAAATAAAGTTTCTGGCGCACCAAGAATAGACGGCTTGCAGGTAAATACAGGTGAAACGCCTGTGTATATGCAGTCAGACTTTGGGAAGTATTAAGGGGCGGTATGGTAACATTTACTGATTATATCATCTATTTATTAGCGACTATTCTCGCTGTGATTGTTGTGTCTTTTATTATCACAAAATTGCAATCGCGTAAAAAAGTTGAAGGAAAATTTCGCGATGCTTTCGGCAATGCCCCTAATAACACAGATTACGAGCTGGATAGCATAAAGAAATATTCCGAATTTAAAGATGCGCATAACACTAATTGCTTGCGTGTGGACAAAACTACTTGGAATGACCTTAATATGGACAATGTTTTTAAGCGCATTAACGCTTGCGTGACCTCTATTGGCGAGGAGTATCTATATAATTGCTTGCATGAACTTCATCAAGACGAAAAACCACTTGCGCAAAAAGAGGAACTAATAGCTTCCTTCGCCCATAATCCTCAAGCCAGATTAAGGGCGCAGATTGCCCTCTCAACTCTGGGCAAGCAAAATTATAACAGCCTGCCCTCTCTTATGTTTCAATCAAACTACCACATATTGCCTTTTCCACCTTTATATACAATTTTCGGACTGATGCCTCTCGCCTCCGCCCTCTTTCTCTTTATCAATGTACATTTGGGTGCATCCTTGATTTTTCTTGCTTTTGCAATAAATCTAATAATTTATTACAAAACAAAATTTCGAGTAGATTCTGAAATGCTTAATATTAGCTATTTTGTCAAACTTTTGGGTGCAGGCAGGAGAATTTGCGCATTAGAAGAACTTCACGGTTTGCCTGTTGTGGATGATATCAGAAAAAACAGCCTTGCTTTTAGAAAATTGACCAGACGTATGTCTCTTCGCAGTGGTCTTGGTAATGCTGACATTACGGGTCTTACAATGTATTTAGATATTTTGTTTTTAATTGACATGCGCCAATTTAATAAGTTTATGTTGAGAATAAAAAAGCATCACGATAAGCTGCATGAACTATATAAGGCTATTGGAGAGATTGATAATGCGATATGTATTGCATCTTTTAGAAAAAGTTTGCCTACCTGCTGTTTGCCAACATTTTCCAACGATGCAGGCGTGAAGTTTTCCGAGGTTTTTCATCCACTTATCCCATTGGCCGTTACAAATTCTGGTACTTTCAGTAATCATAATTTGGTGACAGGCTCTAACGCTTCTGGGAAGTCAACATTTATTCGCGCTCTCGCTGTAAACGGCATATTGGCACAAACCATACATACCTGTGCCGCAAGGGAGTTTCGAACGCGTTTTTGCTTGGTGGCTACTTCCATGGCTGTGCAAGACAATTTACTTGGTGGCGAGAGCTATTTTGTAGCAGAAATTAAATCGCTAGAGCGCATTATGGACTATATACAAAAATATGCTTGTGCTTGCTATATTGATGAGATATTGCGCGGCACAAACACAATTGAGCGCATTGCTGCTTCCGCTGCCGCGCTGGAGCATTTACACAAACAGGATTGTCTATGCGTTATAGCTACACATGATATAGAGTTGACACGCATTTTGGATGATAAATTTGATAATTATCATTTTAGTGAGAATATAGCGAATGAGAGTATTGAGTTTAACTATAAATTAAACTCAGGAGCATCCACTACGCGCAACGCCATTAAATTGCTTGAGTTTATGGGTTTTGACAAAAGCATTGTGGAGTATGCAGAGAAAATTGCTAATAAGATGTAATGGTTCTGAACAAATATATTTGAAAGTGATTGATTTTGCATCTTGACATAGGATAGCGGGGTATAGTATAATCTAATTGAGGTGATTTTGTGTCTGGTAGACCAGATAATCTAAGCACAGCCCTAGCCACCCGCCTGAACCGTATAGAGGGGCAGGTGCGCGGCATTAAGGGCATGATAGAGCGCGGCGAATATTGCGACGATATATTGACACAGATATCGTCTGTAAAATCTGCCATAGACGGCGTGGCAAAAATTTTATTAGAAAGCCACGTAAAAACTTGTATTGCACCGAAGCTTCGTGATGGTGATGAGTGCGCCACAGAAGAGTTGCTAAAATCCATAGGGAGGCTAATAAAATAATGGAGAATGTTATTTTAAATATACAGGGCATGACTTGCGCCGCCTGCGCAAAGAATATAGAGCGCGTAACGCGTAAGCTTGATGGCGTAACGGAAAGCAATGTGAATTTTGCAGCAGAAAAACTGCATATTTCCTATGATACAACTACGGTATCGCTTTTGGATGTCATGCGGGTTGTGAAGCGTGCGGGCTTTGAGCTATCCCGCGAGGAGAGCGTGGATGAGGTTGCAGAGCGCAAGGCGCAGGAAATAGGCGGACTAAAGCGGCGGCTTATTATCTCCATCATTTTTACCTCCCCTCTCTTTATTATATCCATGGTGCCACATTTTCTTATGTGGCTTGGCTTCCCTGCCATACATCATTGGATTATGCATAACTATCCCGCGCAAAACACATGGCTGCAACTAGCCCTCACCCTACCCGTTGTTATCATGAACTGGGCAATATACAAAAAAGGCTTTATTGCCATGTGGCGGCGCAGCCCTAATATGGATTCGCTTATCGCCAAAGGTACGGCGGCGGCATTTTTATATAGTCTGTATCTGACTTTTGCTAACACATTTTTAGGCGGCAATCATGAGCCATATTTTGAGATTGCGGGCGTTATTTTAACACTTATTGTGCTTGGGAAATATATGGAAGCCCGCGCCAAAGGCAAGACAGGAGAGGCGATTAAAAAGCTGATGGGGCTTGCGCCAAAAACGGCTAAGATAATGCGTAATGATGCTGAGGTTGAGGTGCTTATCGAAGAAGTTGCTGTTGACGACATTATTATTGTGCGCCCTGGAGAGAAAATGCCTGTGGATGGCGTTGTAATAGAGGGTGAAACCAGCGTGGATGAAGCCATGCTAACAGGCGAATCCATGCCTGTTTCCAAGGGCATTGGCGACAGCATAATCGGGGCTAGTATCAATAAAAATGGTGCTATAAAATACCGCGCTACGAAGGTTGGCAAAGATACCGCGCTGGCACAAATAATCTCGCTTGTGGAGCAAGCACAGGGTAGCAAAGCCCCTATTGCCGCATTAGCAGACGCTATTTCGGAGCGTTTTGTTCCTGCCATCATTCTTATTGCCGTTGCATCATTAGCTGGATGGTATTTTTTAGGCGACCAAGACCTATGGTTTTCTATGCGCATCTTCATTGCAATACTAATAGTTGCTTGTCCATGTGCTTTGGGGCTTGCCACGCCCACATCCATCATGGTTGGTACGGGCAAGGGCGCAGAAAATGGGATTTTGATAAAAAGCGGCGAATCTTTGGAGACTGCATATAAAGTGAATACGGTTGTGCTGGATAAAACAGGTACGATTACCGTTGGTAAGCCGCATGTAACAGATATTGTGATATATGGAGACCATGGCAACACCGAAATATTGCGCCTTGCGGCATCTGCCGAAAAAAATAGCGAGCATCCTTTGGGTGAGGCAATTGTTAATAGGGGTATCGAAGATAGTATAGAATTTGTCGTACCTACCGCTTTTAATTCCATCACAGGTCAAGGGATTTCTGCTGCCATTGATGACAAGACTATCTTGATCGGCAATAAGCGATTGATGGACGAGAACCAAATTGAATTGGGTCAATATGCCACAGATGCGGATAATTTGGCATCCGAAGGCAAAACCCCAATGTTTATGGCTATAGACGGAACAATGGCGGGTATTATTGCTGTGGCAGATATCATTAAGCCTGAAAGCCGCGAGGCTGTAGAGAAATTGCAATCCATGGGCATAGATGTTGTTATGCTAACGGGCGATAATGCCGCCACAGCCGCCACCGTGGCTAAACAAGCAGGCATAACAAATGTAATGGCGGAGGTTTTGCCTGCCGATAAAGCCGAAAAGATAAGGCAACTGCAAGCCGAGAGCAAAAGGGTGGCCATGGTGGGTGATGGTATAAATGATGCGCCAGCCCTAGCCCAAGCCGACGTGGGCATAGCCATAGGTACAGGCACGGATGTGGCTATAGAGTCCGCTGATATTGTGCTGATGCGTGGCGCACTAACCGCCGTGCCAGCCGCCATAGCCCTAAGCCGCAAAACCATCACAAATATCCGTCAGAATCTATTTTGGGCGTTTATCTATAATGTGCTGTGTATTCCTATTGCTATGGGATTGTGGTACTTGGCGGGCGGACCGCTGCTAGACCCTATGATTGCGGCGGTGGCTATGTCGCTTAGTTCGGTTAGTGTGCTTGGGAATGCGTTGAGGTTGAGGCGGGTTAGGTTGAATCAAACACAATGATATTGCTTTTTTCTACAAGATGTGATACACTGTTTAACAAATAGTGTCTGATTTTTGAGAAAGGGGCAGTTTTGATGAGCCTTGATTTTACAGTGTACACTAATAATCCTCTAATAACGCCGAACGGTGTGTCATCCAAAAATGCATATGAAGGGGAGCTTGAGTTAATCAAGCCATTATTGCTTTACGCTGACCAGATAGGCGTAGTGAGTCATTCGATCAACTCCCTTGCTTTGATGGATTATAGCGAGACCAAAGGGGTAGCTCGCAATTCGGAAGAATTTTCGATATTGTTTAACCAAACAATCGAAGATGCCCGATCCGTCATTCAACTTATTGATGCAGGTCTCGTCAAAAGCTTTATCCACGGGAGCGCATCTGAATTAATAGGGCATACGGATGACGAAGAAGTCATAGAATTTCTTTCTAGCTTAAATAACGAACAACTGTCAAATCTTCATCTCCTATATGCTATGGACACAAATAGCTATGGCGGAGCACCAGTTTATTCTCAAAATGCCTATAAGCTATATGAAGATTTTGTGACAAAATCGAGCAAAGTGGGAGGTGTAACTTCCAACCCGACTGCGATAAATAAAACAACCCATCTACTCCAGTATCTAGCTCTAAAGCTACCTAATTTTGGAGATGTTCCAATAGATGAAATCTTGGATATCAGAAAAGAATTGGCAAAACCTCTTATTCATTTCAGAAAAGAAATTTTAATACTTTCTGACGAAATCAAGCATGTAGAGGGTAGCCAGAGCATAGGGGAAGCTTGCAAAAATCTATATTACACAAGAATCGCACCTGCATTACAAGATATTGAAGATGAAACAAAGACCAACAGTTTTGTTAAGAATCTGGGTTACAACATATTTTCAGACGAAAAAATATTGCGTAGCAGTTTTATAACAATTGGCGTAATGGTTTCTAGTGCATTAGCCACTATGGCGCAGATGATTCCATTTGACCTTTCGCCCATAATTCCAGCGATTATTCCAACAGCAGATACGGCGGCTCGCGTTGCAAGCAAAGCTGTAAAGACCGTAAAAGAGCATAGTGAATCCATGAAGGAGGACAGGAAAAAGCTCGAAGGCAATGGTCTATACTTTCTCCATGCCACAAGTGAAAAGCTCAAGAAATAGAATCCACAGTCAGTCCCATAACCACCGACCCCAACCACCCCATAAAATCCTCACCTTCCTCAAAGCGCATCGTCAAATGCGGCGTTGTGCCTAGTTTAAACTTCATACGCCCCTTGCTTTTGGCTACCATTTCGCCTATTTGCAAGGGGTTTACTTTTGCATCGCCTTTGAAGGTGATGACGATATTGCGCCCTTTTTGGGCTATGGAGATGATGTCCACCGCGCGGGCGCGGGCTTTTAGCAGGGCTATGTCCAGTAGGTTTTGGGCGGAGCGTGGCAGCTCACCGAAGCGGTCCTCTAGCTCCTCTTGCACGTCGTGAAAGTCCTGCTCGCTGCCTATATGGGAGATTTTTTTGTAGATTTCTAGCTTGCGGTGTTCGTTTGCAATGTAGGTTTCGGGGATGAACGCATCGATTACAATGTCCATATGGGTTTCAAATTCTGGCTCTAGCTCTTCGCCGCGCATGGCTTTCACGGCTAGGTCAAGCAGTTTACAATACATTTCATAGCCCACGGCATCCATATGACCATGCTGTGCCGCACCTAAGATATTACCAGCACCCCGTATCTCTAGGTCACGCATGGCTATTTTAAAGCCCGCGCCAAATTCTGTAAATTCGCGTATGGTTTGAAGGCGCGCCTCGGCAGTTTCTGTTAGCACCTTGTTTTTGCGATACATTAGGTATGCAAAAGACGAGCGACCCGCACGCCCAACGCGACCACGCAACTGATAAAGTTGCGCCAGTCCCATATTATCAGCATCTTGTATAATTATGGTGTTTACATTTGGTATGTCCAGCCCGCTTTCTATGATGGTGGTGCAAACAAGCACATCAATAGCACCCTCTATAAAGTCCATCATCACATTCTCTAGCTGGGTTTCTGTCATTTGCCCATGCGCAAAGGCTACCTGCGCATCTGGCACAAGTTTTTGGATTTTGTCGGCTGTTTCTGCTATGTTGCGTACACGATTATGCAGATAATACACCTGCCCGCCGCGGGCAAGTTCACGCATTATGGCAGATTTTGTCACTTCTTCACTGTATTCTAGTACATAGGTTTGTATTGGTCTGCGCTCGTGCGGAGGCTCTTCTAGCAGCGACATGTCGCGTATGCCCGCCAAAGACATATGGAGCGTACGTGGTATAGGTGTGGCAGAAAGTGTCATCACGTCCACATTCTCCCAATTTTGCTTTAACTTTTCTTTATGCAATACACCAAAGCGTTGCTCCTCATCCACAATAATCAAGCCGAGGTTCTTAAAGTCCACATCCTTTGAAAGCAAACGATGTGTGCCTATGAGTATGTCCACTGCACCATTTCTCACTTTATCAAGTGTGTTGCGTTGCTCCTTTGCCGTACGAAAGCGCGACATCACATCAATATTGACAGGATAGTCCTTCATGCGCTGCACAAAGGTGTTGTAATGCTGTTGTGCAAGTATGGTTGTGGGGCATAGATATGCAACCTGCTTTTGGTCGTTTACTGCTTTGAAGGCAGCGCGTATGGCAACTTCCGTCTTGCCATAGCCCACATCGCCGCAAATAAGGCGGTCCATCACTTTGCGGCTTTCCATATCATGTTTCACATCTTCCACAGCCGCCAGCTGGTCGTCTGTTTCTTCGTATATAAAGCTATCCTCAAATTCTGTTTGCCATACCGTATCTTCTCCGTAACTATGCCCTTTTGTCGCCTCGCGTTTAGCGTACAGCTCCACAAGTTCCTTGGCAATTTCTTCCACAGCGGCTTTGGTTTTTGCCTTAGTTTTTTGCCAATCCGCACCACCAAGGCGGTTTATGCGCGGCTTGCCGCCCTCTGCGCCAATGTATTTTTGCAGCACATCCATTTGGTTGATAGCGATATACACCGCAGATTCACCATGGTAGCTTATCTTCAAATAATCGCGGAAAACTCCATCAATCTCGATTTTTTCTAAGCCACGATAAATGCCTACCCCATGATTATCATGAACAACATAATCACCTACATTAAGGTCTATAAAGCTATCTATCACAGCCCCTTTGTGGCGGCGGGCGGCTTTGCGGCGTGGCTTTTTGCTTTTTGCTAGCGCATCGTCCCCAAAAAATTCTGCGCCACTAATTACAGCTAGTTTTACCTGCGGCAACTCAAAGCCTGACGATATGCCACCGCCGTGTAGCACAACACGACCCTGCATATCTGCAAGCTCGTCCAAATTTTCCGCATAATGTGCAGAAAAATCCATGCCCATTAGCTCATCACACAATCTGCGCGCTCGCGATGCGCCGCCAGCCATAATTACCGTAGTATAGCCTTGCGATGTAAAATATTGCAAATCTTCCGCCAGTAAATCTATGCGCCCAGAAAACACCGCCGCCGATTTTGCCTCAAAATGCGCTATTGTCGTTGGTTTGAGGTCTCGCAAAGTATATGCCATAAGTGAAAAAAGCACTTTGTCAAAACTCCCTGTCGCCCGTAATATGGTATCATAATCTAAGAAATTTCCAAATTGCTCTTGTGTTACGTCTCCTTTTTCAAGCAAATTCTCAAAAAAGCGTGTGTATTCTTCATACACTGCCGCTGCATTTTGTGCTATGCGGGAGGGTTCATCAAAGAAGATTATCGTGTCATCGGGCAAATAATCAAGAAGTGTTGATTTTTCTGTAGTACCCAATGTTTCGCTAACAGGATAGATTGTGATATTTTGCAGATTCTCTATTGACCTTTGACTAATAGGGTCCATGGCTCGCATAGAGTCGATTTCATCGCCCCAAAGCTCTATACGTACAGCATTTTTTCCATTTTTTTCATGGTCAAAAGAAAAAATATCGATGATGCCGCCACGTATGGCGAACCGACCTGCACCTTCTATCATATCAGCACGAATATAGCCCGCTTGTACCAATTTCATTGCTAGGTTGTCCAAGTTTATTTCGTCGCCTATTTTCAGGCGAATGATGTGTTCAATGAATGTGGATTTTGGGGCTATAGGCGAGAAAAGAGCATCTATGGAGCAAGTGATGGTTTGTGGGCGGCAGAGTGCCGCCCCTACGAGAACACTAAGTCTATATGATGCAATGTCTCCTGATGCTATATCTACATAATCGGCTAGATATTCGCGTATGGGAAAATGCGCTACTTTGCTATCAGCAAAAAACGCCATATCCCGCATTATTTCTCGTGCGGCTAATTCATTATGCGTTACCATTAGTATCGGTCGGTCGCCTGCATGCGCGGCAAATGCATTCGCCAAAAGGCACTTTTGCCCATCCACTACCCCTGTGCAAAGTGCTGTTGATTTATTATTCGATTTTATGTCATCCAGAATTTGCGTGTAGCTTTCAATTTCTAGTTGCGTATCCAAAATTGCTTTATTCTTCATCATTAATTACCACATGCCCAAACGTCAATTTCCACCTTCAAGTCAGGACTAGCCAATCCCGCAACATATATCACAGTCATGCACGGTTCATGCCCACCCAGCCTTTGCTTAATAAGATTGCGCCTTTGTTCCACATCATGTTCGCCAACAAAATAAAGCACAAGTTTTACCAGATTATTCATATCCATATTAGCAACTTTAAGATTGTGCAGAATATTATCAAAGGTAAGGTCGATTTGTTCAAGCACACATTCTGGTACATACCTATCCTTCTCCATGCCTATTTGCGCAGACATCACAAGCCATCTTGCATCAGCAGCCACCTCAGCTTGATGGCTGTATGATGCAAGTGGGCTATGAATATTACTCGGATTCCTAAACATCATTCTCTCTCCCTAAACTCAATATACCATTGCGGCTTACCTATTTCTGTGTGTCGCATCCATGATACTTTAAGTTCGCCGTCTTCATAAGTTACTAGCCATGTGGAATGCAACGACCCTGGGTCTGAAATAACAACTAACAAAGATGGCGATAAGTCCTGCCAATCGTTGTTTGCCAGACCCATATACGGGAAGACTAGTTGCGGCCAAGCCTCAGAAATCCAAAACCAAACATGGCGCAGTTCCCCGTCAATTACAGCAAACACGCCAAAATCCCGAAACCGCAAATCTTCATATTCCATTAAGTTTACATCAGTTGCAAACACAACTAGTGAAGGTTCGCCATTGCCTATAATACCATCTTGCAACCCAAATAATGCTAAATTCGGGATTCTGAAGAAATGCGGTGGCTTCCATGTCTAGCTCTTCTGCGGAACGCAAACCAAACGCCGCATGTGGGTTATCCTCAAAAATAGTACCAGCCCTTGTGGTTTCAATCTCTGTGTCAGTTGTTTCAGTAGTGCTTATCACCACAGTCGAAAGCAACGCAAAAACAGTTAGCACAATCATTCATGTCTTAACTTCCCTCGTCAGCCTTTTTCTCTTCTTCTTTTGGCGGCTTGGGCGGTCTAGGAGGCTTCGCTGGAGGATTATGCTTATTCATAGCAAAATCTGCTCCGCTTCTTATTATATCCTCCACAGCGGCGGCGGCTGTCAGTATGCCCTGCACCATCACGGTTTCTTCATCTGCATCCACCTTGCCTAACACATGCGCAGAGAGATTTCCGCCCTCTGGTTTGCTACCAACCCCTACACGTATGCGCAAAAATTCGTCTGTTTCCAAATGATACAGAATATTTTTCATGCCATTATGTCCGCCAGCACTGCCGCGCTCGCGTATGCGAAGCTTGCCCACGGGCAGGGCTATATCGTCATATACCACAATTATGCGGCTGGCAAAATCTTCAGGATTTATTTTATACCAGCGCACAAAATCCCGCACCGCCTCGCCAGAGAGATTCATATATGTTGTGGGCTTAACAAGCACCACCTTTTGCCCACCAATAAAGCCCTCGCCCGCAAAAGCAGCGAATTTTGATTCCTTTAGGCGTATCTCGTGGTCACGCGCCATCACATCTATAACCTCAAAGCCTATATTATGGCGGCTATGCGCGTATTTTCGCCCTGGGTTGCCAAGCCCAAAAATCAGGTATGCCATTTTATTTTCCCCTTCGTTTGCTGACCCAGCCCTCTTTGTTTTCTTGTCTCGACCTAGCCACGGCAAGCGCATCGCATGGCACCTCCTTTGTAATTGTGGAGCCAGCGGCAACATATGCCCCCTCGCAAACCCTCACAGGTGCTACAAGATTGCTATTGCTACCAATAAAAGCATTATCTTCCACCACAGTCTGGCTTTTACATTTGCCGTCATAGTTTACAGTGATTGCACCACAGCCAAAGTTTACATTTTTGCCGATGATGGCATCCCCTATGTAACCAAGGTGGCTGGCTTTGCTACCATCACCCATTGTAGCATTTTTTATCTCGACAAAGTCACCTATCTTGCATTTTTTACCAATAACAGAATTTGGACGTAGATATGCATATGGCCCAACCGATGTGCCATCGCCTATTTCAGATTCCACGCATGTACTATCCCAAATCTCTACACCATCGCCTATTTTCATATTTAAGATGCGGCAGTTTTGCCCTATTAGGCAGTTCGCGCCTATCGTGGTATCGCCTTCTATAGTTACATTGGGATATATTATTGTGTCCATGCCTATCTTTACATCTGGAGCTATGTAGGTTGCATCTGGATTTATCATAGTTACACCATTATACATATGCCCATTGTTTATACGTGTCTGCACCAATTTGGTTGCTCTGGCTAACGAAACCCTATTTTCAATGATAAGGCCGGTATCAAAGCCTTCCGCATCTTCTATATTAAGAACTTTCGTGCTTGTTTGCATTGCATATCGCAAAGCACTTGCTATATCCATGGCATCTACCATCATCGCCCCAGATAAAACAAGGCATATGGCATCTTGTCCATAATCCTGCACAATATCCTCAACGGATGTGTTGCCTCTGCCTTTGCAGATAACAGGCGCAATAGCATCATCCAAATAATGACAATATTCTGCTTTTTCTACCAGAACAAAAATCTTTTGTGCCGTAGCCTGCATGAGCGCGCGTAGCATATAATCTATTACTCTCACGCCGAATATCTTATGATGACTGGCAGGATATGCCGACCTTATGCTTTCTTCATGATATATATCTATAATAGCAATAAAATTTTGCATGATATAACCCCCGATTTTCATTGTTGACCCAAAAAGGGGAATGTCACCATTCCCCTTAGGTTTATTCTTCAGTATTTTCTTCAGTTGCTTCCACTTCTTCTACATCATCGTAGTCGTCGTCATAATCATCATCGTAGTCGTCGTCATAATCATCATCGTAGTCGTCGTCATAATCATCATCGTAAACTGGTGCTTCCAAGGTTTCTTTAATGGAAAGGCTAATCTTTTTGTTTTCTACATTAAGTTCAGTAACCTTCACCTGCACCTCTTGCCCTACAGAAAGCTCTTCTTCTGGCTTTGCCACATGCTTATGAGCTATTTGCGAAATGTGTACAAGACCATCAACGCCGTCTTCCAGCTCAATAAACGCACCAAAGTTCACCATGCGCACAACTTTACCAGATACTATAGCACCTACAGGATATTTTGTTTCGATATTTGCCCATGGGTCATTTGATACATCTTTAAGCGAAAGCGACACTTTGCCTTTTTCTTTGTCAAGCTTGATAACATAAGCTTCAACAACATCGCCTTCCTTAAGCACATCCGAAACCTTTTTCACACGACCCCAGGATAGCTCGGAAACGTGGATAAGACCGTCAACGCCACCCAAATCAACGAAAGCACCAAAAGCCGCCACGCTAGATACTTGACCCGTAACCTTGTCACCTTCATCAAGACCAGCCATTGCCGCATCTTTTTTATCTGCCGCTTCTTTTGCCGCCAAAGCTCTACGACCAGCAATGACACGCCATGGACGTTTAGTTTTGTCTAATTCAAGAATCATGAAATGAAGCGTTTGACCAATCATTGAACTAAGGTCTTTTACGAAACGCTCAGATACCTGTGTAGATGGCACAAAGGTACGTACACCAGCTATATTCGCAATAACGCCACCTTTAACAACCTCTGTAATTTTGCCCGCCATTGGTTGCTCTGCTGTAAAGGCGGCTTCGATTTCTTTATAGCCCTTTTGCGCATCTATACGCTTTTTGGACAAAAGAACATTGCCGTCGCCATCATTAACGCGCAGAACAAAGACCTCTATCTCATCGCCTGCTTTTACAGCACTAGCTGGGTCTATGTTAGGGTCGTCGGAAAATTGGTTTCTTTGTATGATACCATCGGATTTATATTGCAAATCCACCATAACTTCACCATTTACGACGCTGATAACTTTGCCCTTGACAATTTGCCCCGTATGTAAAGTGGTCATTGATTCTTCAAGCATCTGCTCAAAATTTTCGCCTTTTGCAGCACTTTCATTTACATCTTCATTTGACACATTTGTGTCCTCTCCTAAGCTTTTTTCATAATCGCTCATTCGTTTGACAGCCTCCTCTATTGTAGCAGGAGGGGTAGACGCTCCTGCGGTTATACCAATTCTATCAGAAAACGAAAAGTTTTTCAACTCTAAATCATCAATACTTTCAATAAAATATGTATTTTTTTGAATATTGCGGCTCAATTCATATAATTTGCGGCTATTGGAGCTATCAGCATCCCCAATAACTATCATCTTATCCACATTTTTAGCTAAATTTTCTGCTGCCTTTTGCATTTTTTGTGTATCTTTACATATGGTATTAGATATTTCGATATTAATTTCAGCGTTTTGCACAATATCTTGCAATTTTATGACTATTTCTTCAAAACTTTTTATGGAAAACGTAGTCTGAGACATCAAAAAATACGATTTCCCGCTGTCAAAAGTCATGCTTTCTAGTTGCATGGCATCATTTATTATGATAGCATTGTCTTCTATCCAGCCATTTATACCAATTATTTCTGGATGATTTGCATCACCAGCAATTATCACTACCATATTGTCATCATATTTGGCTTTTGCTAGCTTTTGGTTTGCCTTTACGCACGGACATGTTAAGTCCATATAATCCAGATTTTTATCAAAAAGGGTTTGATAGGTCTGCGGCGGCTCTCCATGTGCGCGGATAATAGCCATGCCATCCTTAATTTCATCTACGCTTTTCACAATTTGTATGCCTTTTTTGGTCATATCCGCAGTCACAGCCTTATTGTGCGTAACAGGACCTATTATGGAGACTTTTGCGCCATCCTTTGCCGCTTCATACACACCATCCACTGCTCTTTTTACCCCAAAACAAAATCCATATTCGTCTGCTAAAATAATTTCCATCTCTACACCGCCGCCGCTGGGGTTTTCAGGCTTGATATTGCATCCATCACGCGCCCAGCTATTTCATTTAGTTGTTCTGTGCGTATCTTTTTATCCCAATAATCCTCGAAGGATATGGGTTCGCCTATATTTATATATACTTTTGAAAACACCTTAAAATCAGAAGAGATATTTATAGGCACAACAGGCGACTTGCCCTTCACCGCAAACAGTGCAACGCCAGCCTTTGCATCATCTTGGTTTAGCTCTTCTCGTCTGCCGCCCTGCATAAATATAGCTATAGCACGACCATCCTTTAACAAAGCCACCGTACGCTTAAAGCTATCCATGCTAGGATTTTCGCGGTTTATAGGCACTGCACCAAGTCTATCAAATAGCCAGGCAAGCTTCTTTGTTTTCCATAGCTCATGCTTTGCTAGAAAATGTAACGAGCGGCGCGATGCCACGGCAAGCACCAAGACATCTTGATTGCTTGTGTGGTTGGCACACAAAATAACACTGCCTGTTTTTGGGACATTCTCTCTGCCCGTTATTTTGAAACGAAACAAAAGCCTATAAAATGGACTTACTACTATCTTGGCAAATTTATACATCCAAAACACCTTTTTCTTTTATTATTTGCAATATAGTTTCTATAACTTGCTCTATATCCATGTCGCTTGTGTCCACCATCACAGAATCTGGAGCGCATTTTAGCGGAGCAGATGCCCTATTTGTATCATCATAATCGCGCTTTTGCATTTGCTGTGTTATGCTGTCTACATCATGTGTTAACCCCATCGCGGAAAGCTCGTTTAGCCTGCGCTGTACACGCGCTTCAAGCGATGCTGTCAAAAAAATCTTTACAGGTGCATCAGGCAAAACCACTGTACCAATATCCCGCCCATCCATCACAACATTGCGGCTTTTTACCAGCCTTTGCTGTATCTGCAAAAGCTTTTCGCGTACGCCTTCATAGGTGGCTACCGCTGCTGCTCCTACGCCCATCTCTGCTGTACGCACGGCATCCGTAACATCTTCGCCAGAGACATAAACGCGCTGACCGCCCTGCACATATGCTATATCTATGTTAATGCCACCTAAAATAGATAGCACTTCGCTTTCATTATCCCATTTTTTTCCTGACCTGTATGCACAAAGTGCCACCGCACGAAACATAGCCCCTGTATCTATATGTACAAAGCCTAGCCGTGCCGCTACAGCCTTTGCTATGGTGCTTTTGCCAGAACCAGAAGGCCCATCTATTGCAATCCTTATCCTCATAAAATCCTCATGCTATCATTTATTGATTAAGTCTGGTCTTAATGCCCGCGCTTCCTTTAAATATATATGCCGCAGGTCTTTTTGTTTCACTTTTGTTTCTACTGTAGCTTGTACGCGTATGCAATAAGGCAAACTGCCAAGAACCCGCATTTCCTGCGCACACATCAACGATGCATGGATCATGCCTAGCTCGCGAGCCGCCATGGCAGGATATGCCGCATACAGGTCTGGTGTCGCTGTAAATAATATCGAAATCACTTGGTCTATCTCAAGTTTATTGGCTTGCAAAATTTCTTGCAATAGTTCTTTTGTGGCAGAAACTATACTTTGCTTTGTATTTTCTGCCGTTGTTGCGCCTCTTATTGCTCTAATCATGATAATGCCGCACTCTTTCCCGCCAATCGCCCTGTAGAAAAGGCAATTGTCAAATTATATCCGCCAGTCAATGCATCCACATCCATCACCTCACCCGCAAAATACAGATTGGGTACAAGCTTGGATTGCATTGTGCTGGGGTCTATCTCATTACATTCCACGCCACCGCAAGTTATCACAGCCGCGCCAAAACCCACGCTGCCCGTTACCTCCAGCTTAAAAGCTTTGATATAGCGACATATGGACTTTCTCGCATCTTTTGTTAATTCGTTCGCCTTTACACCCTCACCAACGCCTGCACTTTCAAGTAATGTAGAAACCAGCCTGCTTGGCAATAGCTCCAGCAAGCAGTTTTGCACTGACTTGTTTAGGCTTTGCGCAAATATTTTCAATATGCTATCATCCAAATCTTTTTCCGAAAAATTTGGCATAAAATCTAGGTAAAACTCATGTGGCATGTGTAAACTTTTCGCCAAATGTGCGCTAGCACGTAAAGCAAGGGGTCCAGATATACCAAAATGTGTAAAAATTATGTCTCCGAGGTCCTTATATGTCACCTTGCCATCGCGTTTCGCTACAAGCTCTACATTTGTCATACTAAGTCCCATAAGCTCTGTAATATCAGGCTTTTGAGTAGTTAGCGGAACTATAGCAGGATATAGCTTTGTGATATTATGCCCTAAGTTTTTTGTAATTTTGTAGCCATCGCCTGTTGAGCCTGTATGCGGAGCGGAAAGCCCGCCCGTGGCTATTACCACAGCATTTGCAACAATTTCTCTGCCGTCTTCTAGTCTCACCAAAAAACCTTGCTCGCTCTTAGATGATATATCCGCCACAGGCGCATTTAACAACACTTCTACACCTGCATTCTTTAGGTAGCCCACAAAAGCTTTTAGCACATCCACCGCATCATCAGACACAGGAAATACGCGCCCTTCATCCTCCACTTTTGTTGCCAGCCCAAGCTCGTGCAAAAAGTCGCGCAAAGCTGATGAATCAAAGCCATACAGCGCACTATACAGAAAATGAGGATTTCGTAATACCTTTTCCACAAAATCCGCTACATCTGCCGTATTTGTGATATTGCAGCGACTACCGCCTGTTAGTAATAGCTTTTTGCCTAAGCTTTCGTTCTTCTCCAAAAGCACAACTCGTGTATCCTGCGCACTATGCTCGGCGGCAGCCCCAGCTGCCATCATGCCAGCTGCCCCACCACCTACTATAACGATTGTTTTTATCTGCGTTTTCATTCCTAGGATTATAACATAAAAGGAATCCTAGGTCAAGACTGGGATTTATGAGGCAATGGCGGCAGTCTATATTATTGCGGAAAAACATCAACAAGAACCTAATTGATGCTCGCATAAACATGTTGATGTTTTTCCGCAATAACCCTTGACATATTTTCACACATATTGTAAAATGGAAGATGTAGGATGGTATTTGCTTTTGAGTAGACATTTCTTCTCTACAGAAAAATGTTATAGTATATCAAAAAGCCCTTCCCGAATAAGGATTTATGCAAATATCATCTACATAAAAAAGAGCCGATAAAAAGTAGTGCTTGTCCGCAAACGCCTAGAAAACACTGTCGGACAAGCACACCCATCGGCTCGAAAGCCTGAGAACAGTATACCACCCTCAGGCTTATTTGTCAACGACAAAAACTAGCTATGAGGAGGAGGTATTCTATAAGAAAATAAATCTATTAGTCCATTAAGAAATGAATAGAGCCTGATT
>Ga0131853_10001981_pt1 | contig 36641 bp, 18 predicted proteins | sample TergutLab28metaG_FD_92764 | JGI IMG/M metagenome (GOLD analysis project Ga0131853, IMG submission 92764) | Labiotermes labralis P1 segment gut microbial communities from Petit-Saut dam, French Guiana - Lab288 P1 (version 2) (version 2) | ecosystem: Host-associated > Arthropoda: Insects >... | reverse complement strand
TTCCCAAATATTTAAACTCTTCCACCCTCTCGAAGGTACTATTATCAATCCTCACACTGTGAATTCGTCCTGCATTCTGATCTCGAGACATAACCATGTACTTAGTTTTATCAGCACTTACTTGGAGGCCAATCTCCCTAGTAGCAGCTACTAGAGCTTCTGCGTTTTCCTTTAGAGCATGTATGCTTCCTTCCAGTGTATTAACATCATCGGCATAAGCCAGAAACTGATGTGTACCATTTAGTTTCAAGCCATCCTGGTATATCTTGAACCCTCCTAATGGCGTACTCTAAAGCAAAGTTAAAAAGCATTGGTGATAGAGCGTCTCCTTGTTTCATAGCCTATTTTTTATGCCTTAATTGGACCATTGTAAAGGAAGTTCCCGCCTCTGGGCCATGCCTGTGTGTGAGGTGTCCTTACACAAAGGACGCATGTGAACGTGCCATAAGAATGTTTCGTGGTATATATTAATAATATTCTGTGTTATATGTTGTCATATTACATCTTTTTAATTCAAAACTAGATAATTAAAAATTAAGACATGTTCTTGTATAAAATTTGATTTTATATTTACAGAGATCTTGAAGACTGTCAACTTAATTCTTTGAGGCTCGAGTTTATGCAGGCATAGTGTGGGTTCTTAGTTATTTGATTTTGTCCTTTCTGATTGGAAGACAATCTAAGGAAAGGGGAAGGGGGTGTACAAAACTTGAGTTGGGTGTCAAGTTGCTGCTGTGATAAATGACGCAACCCGTGTGGACCACCATCCTTGTTTCATCTTACCAATGAGTGTGGGACTGATAACCAAAAAGTAAGGATTTTTAAATAATTAAAATTTATCTTCGGAAAATATATCAAGTTCAGTATTCCCTGTATTAATAAACCCAGATATTAATGATTATGACTGTGCTTTTACCACCTACTGAATGCATAATCTATAAATTCTTTACTGTTTTTTTAATGTGCAGCATCTGTCTCAGCTGCATTACACAAAGGCACACTGTGAATGAAATCGTAATATTAAAGTACCAATACACATACTTGTATTTTTATATTCTTATAATAAAAGCCAAGGAGATGCACCATTTCTCAACTTTGTTTTGGTAAAGAACTCTACATGTTTTGGATAGATCTACTGTCAGTCATCAGGAGTCTCAACACTGTATACTCAGCAATAGGTGTTTGTCATGCTCGTTATGTTGACTGTCTGCTAGCGAGGTCAGCGAGGTCAGGTTGACCTCGCTAGCAGACAGTCAACATAACTAGCATGACAAATACCTACTGCTGTGTATACAGTGTTGAGACTCCTGATGGTGGACAGTAGATCTGTCCGAAACATGTAGAGTTCCATACCAAAATAAATTTGTGAAATAGTGCATCTCGTTGGTTTTTATTATAAGAATATATCACGATGCACGGTCCTCTGAATGTCAAACACACACTTGTAGTTATCACTGTGCTGTAAAGTGTGAATAATGTCAAATCCAAGATGTCAGGTACCGTAGAATATTTTATCAACTTCTCTACCATTCTGTCGTTCCACAGTTTTCTTTCACCCACTTGACTCCTCACATTCACGCCCACTCCATCATTTATTCATTCCGCACCATTTTCCTTGGTCTGGTCCACTCAAGAGCTTTCTCGCCATTATCAGTGCTGTTGCTCACGTAACCGAGACAGCCAATCATAATATATATACGTCACTGCACCTTCCGCCTCATTGGTTGTTGGGACATATTGTTCGCAAGTAAAAAAAAAAATGCTTAATGATTCGTTAAAGCGTGAATCAGAACTAAGGTCTTTCAGCAAACAAGAATATTCTTTACAGTCGTCATCGGTTGAAGAGATTCTGACACAGATTTTACTTCCTGCAAGTTTCTCATCAGAGTAAGCCGATTTAGTTTTGAAATTTGGCTGCTTGTCCGTTAAATCAACTCTTAATATGTTTCTCGAGGTTTCTACAGAACTCGACGGCAGATGCAACGTTTGTCAACAGCGTTGTGCAGGCAAGGCCAACACTTATTCTTCTGTTGTTACGTGTGTTAATTAAGTCACTTGCAGTAGAAAAATGTAAAGTGCATGAGACCGTATTACATTATCCACTTTTGCCAAATGTTTCGTGTAATGAAAATGACAGCTCAGTGCATATTGTTAGGCTGAAGAGTCCTAAGATTACTGGGCTGATGTCATTGTGCACGCCCCCTGGGCTAACTTATTGAATGGAATTTGGCTGATTAACCGAGCTATCTAAATGCAATCAGCGGCAAAATTAGTTGTATTGCCTGTAATCGTGATGTGAATCAGCCGTCAGTGGTAACGAGATACCACTTCAGTGTGGCGGGTTTCTCTTCGATGTGTGTGCTAACTAGCAGTCCAGCTAGAACTGTCGTCGCAAATTCAAAGGAAAGTTTCCTGATGCACATACTCCGGACGCATCAACCTTCAAGCTCGTGAACGAATGTCGAGTAACCGGTTTGTTCCTAGGTTAAAGACAGACGGGAGCCACGTGCTGACTGAGGAAAGCGTAGACAGGGTCGGTGATAGACACCTTTAAGAAAATCGTTGATTCGACTTTAAGAGTAAATGTGTGTCAGAGTCAGCATTACTTTGATGTGCATTGTCAGCAGTGAAAAGGGCCGTAATTGTGGTCTGTACTATTAACTAGCCACGTGGCCGATCTTAATGTACAACTGCAACGTGTAACAAACATCCAAACACGATCCACATATGTTTACAAAAATAAGTTCATAGCTCCTGCAGGCAGAAAAACGCCATATTTTATTATAGAGATGGATTTAGTTCAGTGATAGTTGTTTGTTCTTTGTAACTGAGCCTACTGATTAGGTGCTTCCCTGCTCTTTACAGTAAAGTTGATAGCAACACAAACGTACGTCAGCACAATCTATTTATTCTAGAGTAAGGCTACATGTTTCGACTAGATGGTAGTCATCTTCAGGCCCTACAATTTCTTTACCAGATGCTTTGTCCACTTTTGGGTCCCAAAGTGGACAAAGCATCTGGTAACGAAATTGTAGGGGCCTGAAGATGACTAACATCTAGTCGAAATATGTAGCCTTACTCTAGAATAAATAGATTGTACTGACGTACGTTTGTGTAATACTAATTGATTTTCAAGCACATCGTGATGCCTTCATTCAGAATATGATAGCAACAGGTTTATTCGAAACGTCGGTAACAACGTACCACACTATACGATACCACACTCTGAAACCTCACATTTAAGTACGTTGGTTGAAACAAATTACATTTCTTTTCGACGTACAAGACTTTCATCACTGGGGTAGCAAAGAAAGTCTTTTGGGTCACTCACTGACCCTATCCACCAATCGATAGAACTGCAAGTGGAGCTGTCCATCCCCCACCTGTAACAGGCGTGCCGGTGTCTAAATCACCTTGCGTGTGCCTTCGTGAGGTGGACATTGGTTGGCGTGAGATCAAGACGGTACATATACCTCGCCCTGATTGGCTCCTCCCTGTGGCTTGGTATGGTCAGTGACCACCTCTGTTGGCAGGCTGTCCCATCCGGTCACGTGACATCGTGAACAATGGTTGGCTATTCTCTTCGTGTGATGGGAGGGCCACTCCAAATAATTGGGTTTCCCCCTCCCCCCTTATCCTAGCCATAACACAATTATAGTTCAGCCTAAAGTACCGGTGCAGCAGGTGTTACGTACATTCTCATCTCTAGCAGATTCCCTTCAGATTAACGTCCATATCTACAACTGGAATTCCAACAGCATAAGAATGTGGCCGTGTGGACTGTAACAGGAATACTGGACTTAGCGCCTGCCGTCTGTGTGCCTCCTCTAAAACAATTTAACTCCTTTAAATCTGAAACCATTATAAACCCGAGCTGACGAAAAGTCTGTAGGCCTACTCTGTGTACTCTCAGGAGTAGTGAAGACTCGTAAAGAGGTACGTGAGACACAAAATATTCATTTATTGTAACAGAGGAGACGCAGATTTCCGAAAAAGCAGTTTCCTTCCATATCTCTTTCCGTACATTGAATACATATTTGATGTTTGTAGGACCGTGCATCATTGTGATAACTGAAGAATGAAAACCAACTAGATGCTACTTATTATTTTATTGTACTTCTTATTGGCCCATCATCAGGAGCTCGCGACAATAATGTTGATTACCACACTGGTCGTTTCGTTCTTGGCTTGCTCTAGGTTGGAGGTTAGATGCGGATGGGCTGGAGTAGTGGCCTATAAGAAGTACAATAAAATAATGAGCAGCAACTAGTTGGTTTTTATTCTTAAGTTATTGAATACATATTTTCAATATCAGGAGGGATTTCTATATTTAATCGTGTTTTTAAATTAACAGAGACCAACACAACGTCAGAGAGTAGCTTCATGTAAAGGTTAATTTGCTACTGAATAGGATCACGTAGACTGAAGGATAATCATAAACTGTGGACAAAATAGACATTTACGCACTTAAAGAGGTAGAGCGCCGAACGAGCACAGCGCCACCGTTTCATAAAACCACCACTTCAAGAATTTTAAGCAGATTTTTTTTAACGTCGGATGCCACAGAGTGGTGTTGTTTATCCAGTAACACCTGAACAACGTAGAAACAAAACACCATTTTGAAGTGTCGTGTTTGTTGGGGTACTTAATGCGGATGATGGAAACCTGTCGAGGTTGTAACTGGAGTTAATAAAACTCATTTCTGGTGTCATTTTTAGACTACCGAATGATCGCTGTCCTTTGTTGGAATCACGCGGAACCCATCCGTTTAGAGTTCGGGCAAGGTGAAGCGTACTTTTTAATATTATTGCAGCTGTTACGTTTATTTACCACAGTGCTTTAAGGGGCTGCCAACATGAACGTTCAGTTTTATGTCTAAAATCCCTTCTTCATGGACTACTCGTTTTAAGTTCCATTTCTAAACTGTATAACCCGGTATTAGAAAGAATTCTGACGCAATGCTGAGGACTGCGTGGTCTCTCTAATTAAGTGAAGAATACTGGCTGAGGGACTTTGAGAATAGGGTGCTGAGGAAGATATTTGGGCAAAAAGGGAAATGGTAACACAGGACTGGAGAAAACTGTATAATGAGGAGCTTTATGGTTTGTACTCTTCACTAAATAATATTAGGGTGGACAAATAAAGGAGAGTGAGATGGATCGTCCACGTGACAAATGTGGCGGTGAAGAGAAAACTTTTTAGTTTTGGCGGCTAAGCTTGAAAGAAAGACCACTTTGAAAACCTAGGCGTGGATAGGATAATATTAAAGTGGGTGTTGCAGAAGTAGGACGGTTGGCCGTGAAATGGATTGATCTGGCGAAGGGTGGGAACAAGAGGCGGGGTCGTATGAACGCGTTAATGAACTTTCGGTTTCCAAAGTGCTGGGAATTTCTTGTTTATCTGAGGAACTACTAGCTTCTGAAGAAGGACTGTGCTCGTTGGAGTTTGTTTGTTGTGTGCTGAATAAATATGGCGGATACCACATGGCCTGTGTCACTGGCTCGGCGAAATGTGGCAGTTTGTTATTAAAAACTGTAATCCGCCCAAGGACAGCGTATGTATTCATTTATCATAGTACCGAGCACAAAGTTTCGACAAATATCTTTCTAAGTCATATCTGTGGGCGTTTAATTCCTAAATTTTGCAGAGAGGTAAATTTCTTACCAATATGCATTACTTTGCCCGAGTCATTCTTATGTGTGTGTGTGTGTGGAGGTTGGGGGGAGTCATTGGTAAGTTAGTGTCACGCACACATCCTGTGTTTACGCCTCAAGCCTATGGTTTCAAGTAAGTTATTATCTAGGCAAAACGCCCATAACTCATTTTAACTGTCAACATGGCAAGCATCCTGGTTTCATTCTCCTGATTTATGTAGCGTAATATCTTCGTTTCTCTCGCTTCCAGATAATTTTGGAACTATTCTTATAGACGTGTCTATTAATATTTTGAAAGAGGTAGGTTTTGGCCCAGACATTGCATTTCTGATTGGCTATATTCATTGCTGCACTTTGGAATAGTCGTGTTCTGTGTTACTTAGAATGAGTGACTATTTTTCAGTCTGTTTGTGGGTGTATAAAATTGGACACAAGAAGTAATACACGTAATCTATAATGGAAAAATTGCAACTTAAAAAATAGCAGGTGATCTAAGACATAGGGCTACGTGATCATAGGGCAATTATAACAAAGTGTAGAAAGCGATTAGCAAGAACACTTTACCAAAGTATTGATGTTATCCGTTCCTCTGGAATGAGATGCTGAGTCCCAAGGTAAGTTATTCCCGACTTTTAAAGTTGACATAATGATCTCATATGCAAGGGCAAAAATGTTCAAAAAGAAGACGAAAGTTCTACGTTGTCTCGAAACGTCGGGTGCCAGATACCCAACGACGCAGTGTTGCATTCTACAATAACTTAGTCTCAAGCATGTCTCTGGTTCACCATTTCGGCCGACGTCACTGTCAGATATAATGCACAGGGTGAGTTTCTTCATCACGCAGTTCGTAACTTAACTGGCAAAATCATCCCATCTTTCGCTCGGAAAAACATAAATAAATCGAAATTTAAACATAAAAAGAATTCTTCATTTTTTATTTGCGTTGATGCACTTTTATACCATACAGTGTTGCTTGGAAATGAGGCGTGCCAGAGTGTGTGTGTGTGTGTGTGTGTGTGTGTATTCAGAACACTTGCCGATGGACATAGCATTCCATAGAGGTTTTAAAGAAACCACTGTCACGCTTTAAAATGCTGCCAGGCTCGACAGTTCGGATGGGTTCACAAACTGTTATTTCTGTTCTTATTTGAATATATCTGACACGTGGTCAGATGAAGAAATTGTAACTGAAAACAAATTTGAAGCAAAAATAGACGTATTTATCGGAGCCTCTACGTGGATTTTCATTCTTGGCTTTGTAACTTTCGTGTAATTCGTTTGTGTATCCAAACACAGTGTAAGTTACATATTTATGCATACAGCCCAACTTCCAAGCACAGTACTTGTTACATGGTTATGCATACAGAGTACATGTCAAGCACAGTTCTTGTTACATAGTTGTGTATACAGGCCACGTTTCAAACACAGTTCTTGTTACATAGTTATGTGTACAGGCCACGTTTCAAACACAGTGCTTGTTGCATAGTTAACGTTACAGGCCACGATTCAGGCATAATGCTTGTTACGTAGTTACAGGCCACGTTTCAAGCATAGTGCTTGTTTCGTAGTTATTTTACAGGCCACGTTTCAAGCACAGTGTTGGTACGTAGTTATGTATACAGGCCATGGTTCAAGCACAGTGCTTGTTACGTAGTTACGTTACAGGCCACGTTTCAAGCACAGTGCTTGTTACATGCATACAGGCCACCACCTACAAGCTTTCACAGACTCTACATTTTGCACGCACATGGTATTTATTTATCTGACAACTCGCTCATAGCTCAGAGACTTTCGTGCAGTGATAGGGAGCGCAGCGCTCGCCGCCTTGCCAGTTTACCGACAGTCGGGTTACGCGCGTGTGTATTGAGTATTCAGAGCATTCTTGGGCTCATTAAAGTAAAACGAAGTCAGTACCAGCTAATTTTCGTTAAACATTGTCTCCTCTTCAAAACAGTCATTTCCTGCACTATTACGGAGTCCAAAGACATTTCATTTTTCCCCCAATATTCCAGTCTACAACTCTTGACAGATTTGGCGTCGGTTGCTCTGGAGTTTTTTTTTTATTTTCTGTACTGATTTAAATCTGCATCCGTTTGAACTAACCTTCAGTTTTAGAAATGGCTGCCTTAGAGAGATCCAGGTTGTAACGGCTTGATGGAACCACTGGAAGTTTATATTCGCGAGAAATTGAACTACTTGGTATGCAGCATATCGTATATAAATAAAAACTAAGAAGTTCTCAGCGTGTATGTGGATCTATTGGACTAATATTTTAAATCAAACAGTAAGGAAACAATGTAAAATTTATACAAGCTAGTGGTAGCACCAACACTTTTATTTGGGCAAGAACTGACTCGTACAAAAGAAGTGTGAAAAATTAAATATTTGAGATCATTTGCGGAATATAGCTTATGTGACAACAAAACAACCGAATAATGAGAAAAGAACTAATCATATTCAATTTAGGTAATTTTTGCGGATTAGAGACCCAAGTTGACACAACATTTCTTAAGAATGAACATTACACGCAGTCCGAATTTAGTGTACGAATACATTCCAGCTGGCAGAAGAAATGTAGGATGTCCAAAGGAAAAGATGGAGGGATCAGCCAGCACTCAGGAGGACGGAACGAGCCGGATGGCCCTATAATCTGTGGCTAATTATTATTATTATTATTATTACATTTATTGAGGGAGAATTACTTGCGCGTGGGAGCGTTTTCATGGTGAAGGATCCAGCCGTGTATCAGCCGAAGTTGTTTTTTTTTCCGCACTGGTTGTGAGACGCTCCTTCAAACTCTAAGCTAGAATCCTTGATTGACTGTTTGTCCTCTAGGAAGAAAAGAGCATGGTCTTGAGGATGATTTGTATTTTCACTTAGAAGGGCGCTGCCTCGATGCGACATGGTGCCTTTATTTGCACGTGTTGTCACCTCTAAAACTAATTATAAGTATTATCGTGTACCAAAGCTCGCTGCAAAATATTTCAGCCAATGTTCAGTCTGTACTCTTTTCGTCGTCCGTTCGAAGGCGTGAAATGTATTTTTTTTTGTGACATGTTGCATGCCCGGATTTTCCGCTCAGATTCTGACTCTCGATGTTGCATTTGTTGCTACATCTTCCGTCATTTCTCTGACTGTTGATCGTCTATTCGAACTCGATAGGGATTTGAATGCGTCGACTTCTGTTATCAGTGACATGGGCTGGCGGCCGGAACGAAGGTCTTTACCCACGAATCTCAACCCCTTCCGATCGTACCATTCACACTTGTTGACTGGCTTAATGCTTCATCACCGAATTCCACTTTTAACATTTGCCAATTTCGTAGTAACTTCTCCCAGTTTGTAACAAAATTTTACACAAATCTGTTGTTCCGGTGAAGGCATTTTTTTAATCGCCGATGCACACATTTTCTGCATCAAGTATTGAACGTTATGTCTGAAGAGAGAAGTGTGTTCTACTAAATCACGCCCAATCAGCACGTAGCTGTCACATGTTTTGAAGGGTACGTTGCCTTCCCAACCAGAGAAACGTTTGAACAGATCAGATGTGGTTCGTGATATATTTGAAGACGGTACTGTAAATCTTTTGCTTCGGCTCGAATAAGGGCTGTTAAATATAAACTGGTTTTTCATTGCACGTCGAAGTTTCTCAAGTCAAGCCACAGACGGAATGTGACCACGTGACAGCTTTCAGGTGGAAAAAAGTTCCTATAGAATATTTTGTCTGCCATATATGGAACCGTCATATAACGGAATGACGTAATATTGACTCGCTAATCCACGGCATTCTTCAACAAGTGTTTCTCGACCCATCATAAGCCAATGTTTAATTCTCACTTTTATTTCCATTAAAAACAGTGATTCAGTTACTCAGTTACGAACCAGTATTACATGTGTGCCATCTGATGGTGTTGTAGTAACTCTAATTGTTATATGACCTTTACTGAAACGAAGTGTGAGGTAATCATTTCATGTAAAAAAGGGGTTCGTCACAAACTAAGGTGTGTTCGAACCATAGTGAAGGACATGTGACTGAATCACAAGCCAGGAGGTTTGGAAACGAATTCTGACTCAAGCATTCACAAACCGAGCGTATTGCGTCAAGTTTTAAATCTCGAGGTCAGATTCCCGCTTCGAAGGTTAAGTTTAGTTCACAGATACGATCTGCTAATCACCAGGCCTCGCTACACTGAAACGTCACATGTATCACAGATTTTAGGATTAAGTCGCTAGTTCCAAATTATTATCAGACTCGATGCAGGTTTGGAAAAACATGTACAAAATTTATGGCAACTCCAAAAGAAAGAGAACATGTGAAATAACTAGTGGGGAGGGTAGATGGGAGAATAATGTTAAAGTGTGTCTTACAGAACAGCGTGAATTTGCAGGCTGAATTGTTCTTGCAACAGTTTGATGTGTTTCATAGTCCGTGCTTTAATTAGAAGTATAAAATTTATTTATAACATCAACAAATGCACTTTGGTTTCATGAATATAATTTTATTATATAGCGAACACCGACATGTTTCGGACACTCATGTGGCCATCTTCATGGTGGTAAGCGCAAGAATGCAGATATATTTTTAGTGTGTCGGGATCATTCCGCAGTTAAAATCATATGGTTTGGGTTAAAATTCTGTTAAATGGTAAAACAGCGATGAGTATAAAGTGTTGGTAAAGAAAGGTAAAGTGATCCCGTTACAGGCCCGGTGTGGCCCAGAGGGTGGGTAGAGGTATAGACCGCGGCACTAGAAGGGGGTGAGTGGTCAGCCCCACGCCCCGGCCGCACTTCACTCCCAGGAAAGACGCGGTACCCATTTTACAGGAGGCTGGGTGGGCCCCAAGGCCGGTATGGACGGGCGGAATATCTCGTCACCACCGGGATTCGATCCCGGACCGTCCAGCCCCGTAGTCAGTCGTTATACCGACTGAGCTATACGGCCCACCAGTATAAAGTATTGGAAGTTAAAAATTATTGTCTGAAGTTTGGTTCTGTGAACTGATGTACATATCAGTTATATATGGTGGGCTGTGATCCAGGTTGGTGAGCGATGGTGTAGCTGGCGCAGTGCAAACTACGCCATCGCCGAGGCCACAGATGATAATATAAATACGGCGCAGGAAAAGTTCAGTTTGTACGTCGGGTAACAAAGGCAAGAATCCCGACGTACTTATTTATGTACTTACTCCATGGTGCAGAGTCGTTTTTGAGAAGCTAACTGGTTTACAGCTAGTCAAGAAATTCCCAGCATTTCACGAAACCCGAAGGTTCATTACCGCCGCACTCACAAGCGTCCGCCACCTGTCCCTGTCGTGGGCCAGCCCAATCTAGTCCATATAGTTACATATCAATTCCTGGAGATCCATCCTAATATTATCCACCCATCTACGCCTAGGTCTCCCCAGTTTTCTCATTCCCTCCGGTTGCCCCACCAAGACCCTATACACACCCCTCTTCTCACCCATACGCGCCACATGCCCAGCCCATCTCATTCTTCTCGATTTTATCGCCCGCACAATATTGGGTGAGGAATACAAATTATTTAGCTCCTCGTTATGCAATCTCCTCCATTCCCCCGTTACCTCGTCCCTCCTCGGTCCCTGCCATGGAAAAGCATGAAGTATTAATGCCGACGTACACTCGTAATATTTAGTACTTCTTGTTTTCCATGGCAACAATGGTCACGCGAACGCCGCGCATTCTTACGGTGTACGTTCATGGCCTGTGTTGTGTACTGACTGATTATTACAGTCGATGTCAGAAGACTCGCAGAGGTTTGAATATGAAGATCGCTATTTTGTGTGATGTGACGCCGGGTAGTCGGCTACGTGTTCACCGATTTTCGGAGGAACTTGGTGCTTCCGCGATCAATGTGGGTGAAAAAAAATTGCGCGACTGCTTATCTCGTTTACGTTTGAGAGGTCGATTAAGACGATCTCTTATTAATCAGTATGAACAGAGGGTTATGATATGGGCTTTATCCTCCGTCCTGTGATGTACGATCAAAACCCAAAAGAAAGATGAAAGACGAAGGGATGAAGGGAGGAAAGTTTCAATGGTACCTGATTATACTGCTTCTGTGTGTCTGAAGAGACAAGGATCCTTTATTTGGTTACAGAAAAACACTGTGCCTCGCCTCAGTGAGTATAATGACGGTATGTCTCTTTGACACACTGGCTGCTTTCCTTAGTTATAGTCGCGCAGTGGTGGATCCTGTGATCTGCCCAAACCATACGTTTAAGACAGATGGGTTACTGTATACATCACCTGTTTAAAGTTAATAGACTGCACATTGTCACACAACTTATTTAGACATTTCTTATAATTCCCACTATAGACAGCGATTGTTTTACTAAACTTCTTTCGGCGGTTGGTGCATGAAATAGACGCTGCTTGAAATGAAACAATGTGAAATGCCAACTTGATACAACAAGGTAATTTTATTGATGTATTCTTAGCTCTACATGTTTCGGGCGCATACGTCCATCGTCAGGAGCATTGGATGTTGAGTTGTAGCATAGGGTTTTCTGCACCGAGTTTGTGGGTGGGTTGGTGGGTGGTGTTCTTGAGAGTCGCTTCGTAGGTCGTGTGTATGGTGCGGACGGTGCCGTGCGGCACCGTCCGCACCATACACACGACCTATACAGCGGCTCTCAAGACCACCCCTCCCCCCACAAACTCGATGCAGAAAACCATAAGCTGGAACTCAACATCCAGTGCTCCTGACGATGGACGTATGCGCCCGAAACATGTAGAGCTAAGAATACATCAATAAAATTACCTTGTTGTATCAAGTTGGCATTTCACATTGTTTCATGAGGAAGATGCACGGTCAAACAACCCTCAAGACGCAGCTTCTTTTCTGTCAGGTAAAACTACATTTTAAACTACTGGCGCATTACTTTTCAGAATTTTAGTTACGGGCCTGCACAGACTAGAGTGTGTAGTTTGCCACACCGAGGGGTGTGGCTAGAATTCAGTACAAGTTTGGAAGGTCCCGCAACCGGCCTTCTCGAAACTCCCACCCACCTTATTTTTTCCTCTTGCTTTAAGCAAACGCTGAGACGGACTCCACTTCACAGCTTGCTACTGTATGCTTCTCATGTAGCTCTCCCGTTTTAAATTCCCCCTGAGTATGGAGGCCACAACGTTATCCTTAAAGCTGCCGATATTTGTGCCATACTTTTTTACGTGACATGACGTCGTACATTTGCCACAGACGCGTATACCTTTCAGTGCTTAATTTTGATTGTGTCGTATGGAGGGTTCCATTGCATTGCAGAAAGAAGACGGTCGAACCCGGTTATATCGACGTCGGTTTATGCGATCCCTCCGTTTAGCGTGGGGTATTCTGTGGTATTATTAATTCCTCAGTATTGACCATGACGTATACTATTCGGTGATAACAACACTCGTGTATAACAACACAGAATATCCTTTCATGACGTTATAACCGAGTGCCACAGTATTTTATAAAACTTGAAATGGCTCCTGACAGTACTCCAATTTTTCTTACGGCCACGTGGCAACCGATGGTGAATAATACCACCAAGAACAGAAGTGACGCTGTTGCGAGTTAGGTTCAGAAGCTGACTGTCGCAGCCCTGCATCTGGACTGCTTGTTGTGATGTCATTAAACTTGTAGGAAAAGGTACTTTTATGCGAGTTCTTACCTTTTTAGGTGGTATAACTGCTATGGGATATACAGAAGACACATACTTCAATCCTCAGTAGGACTCCTTACGTCAGACCAGGAGCCACTGGAGGTCAGTCGGTATAGTGACTGGGCTGCAGACTACTCAACCGAATAATCGGGATTCGAATCCCAGCAGGAGAAAGATACTTCCTGTTTAAGCAGCTATCCTCCATACTAGCTGATGGCACAGCCTGCCCCTATCCAGTGGGTGCAGGGCGATATTTCCGCGCCGGTAAAGAGGCAGGACAGAATTTCACCGTTCAGTCTCTTTCTAGTGCTGTGGTTAAATATAAATGGAAGAGTTTCTCCGTTCCCTCATACGTCATCTTGACTTGACACTCATTAGAGCATATGGACAATTTTATATTTGCTAGATTTCTGGTTTTCACAGCTGTGTGATACAGGATTCAAGTCACCTGATGCTGTGTCGTGAGTGACACAACCAGAACCGTCCCTAGATCATTGCGGAGCCGGAGCGAAGCAACATTTCCATCCTCACTCCAGTCTTATTTAAAGTTAATAATTAATTTTTCCTAACCTATACAGTTAACATTACTTTTAATTGTGACACCATATTGCATGTGTATTACAGTATGAGAGGTTTTTTTTTATTCTGCTGAAGTTATCTCGCTTGAATTCCCATACATTTACAAACGCGATTAAACAGGCATAGTCACGCGGCCTGTGCGAAACCCACCTTCGTCCATTTCCGTGTTACAAATTCTACCATGAGGAAGTCTGTGTTAGTTGATGCCTATCTTTCAATGGACAAAGAAGCCAGTTCATCCGGCATGTCTTGCAACAATAATTTAATTTCAAAATATTTTCTATTTTTTTCATTTTTGTAAAACTTTGCTTTCACTCTACCACCATAACTGGGACTATTACGTTTACCCTATAAGCTATTTTCGGTGTTCCAGAAAGAGCATTCTAATTATTTTGTAAACTGAAAGGTTTGTAGTTGCTGGGTCAGCCTACGCAGAGATTTTTTTTTCTCATAAAACTCTATACTTTCGGAGCAACGGACCACTCCGTTAATGTTGTGAGAATGACAGACAAGTCAGTACGCAGTAACAATGACTGCATTTTCAGATATTCTTCTTCAGTGTCTTTGAGATTCCTGACATTGCAGGAACTTGGATTTTTGACACAGTAAATCTTCAACTTCTGAAATCGTCTAGCAAGTGCCATGAAAACGCGATCGTCAATGTGTAGAAAGCACATTACTTACGAATCACAGTTTTTGCGGTCAAGCTTTTTACCGTATCTTTTATTTTTCTTTTCGTGAAACTTGCTTTGAATTTTGGTTCAGCGTCCATTTTAGTAGCTATTTCTGTTGTTGTAGTTGTGGCGGAGGTACACCCTGTTCCTCCGTATTTTTGCAGAAAGGTATAGTCTTTGAGAGAATGAGAAACACATCATCTTTTATTTCACTGGAGCAGTGCGCTCTGTTTACGGTGTTCATAGTAAAGAAACTGTCGTACCCCACAGCAATTACCAAATGACACTCAAAGTTTCGGAGTTACTGGTCAACTAGTGAAACCGCTCTTGGCTCTTCGCTTAAAAATCATCAAAATTTTTGGCGACTTCAAGTAAAGCATTACCGATGTCACTTGCTTGGTAACGGATTGCATTTACACTCTCCTCGGCATACGCACCTAGTGTCACAGAGAGGCTTCGGAGTAGAGTACGTTATCCCTTAATATTTTCCACCTGTTCCCTGAAGCCGCGAATTTCGCGTAAGTTGTTTAGATTTTTCCCAAAAAAATTACATTGCCTCTGAACTGCACATCGTAACACCTCCTAACACCAAATCTGAGTTACCACAGCCTGAGTTATCGGAGTGAAAAAGCCCTTTACTTAAAGGGAAGAGTACGTATGTGTGCGCCCTGTACGTCGACCTTTGTATTTGCCCTTTTAACACGTCGTTGATCCTTGCCATTTACTAATGCGAGGGCGAAGTTCACCTGCCACAGGGAGGAGAGGATCTCATGAACCCTTACTGGTTTTATCTTGAAAAGCAAAAAAGGATGATTTACGGTAACCTTCCGTTTCCCAGTATTCACAACAACGAGATGGAACACGCAGGTCAGGTCAGATGTACAGAAAAGAGTACCTGAAAAAATCACTTGGGGCGCAATATTTGTGACACATTCATTTTGGATTCGAGGATAACTTTGCTTTGTTCGGTGACAGTACATGTTCTTGCATTTGGGGTCAATTTGGCCAGCGTTTGTATTAATCTCAGAAAACTACCACTTGCTTGTGCATAGGGTCTCGCACTGGTATATGTTTCACAAAACGCTGGACACTGCTCGGTTAAGTAACCCTACAGCACCACTCCTATTACGCGCATCAAATCTCTCGCCAGGTTTTCCTATCTTTCTTCAATTTTGCAATTCACATTCATCTGTTTTGTACTTTTCTGACAGTTTACTCTTTATCTCGGTCCCTTAAAATTTAGTATATGCACATTTGATACTTCGTGAAGTGTCGGCCTTTCATTGAGGTCATCTAAATATTACTGCAGTCCATTTGTTTGAGCTGTACAATATGCAGCAGAAGCAAGACAAGACGTTCAGTTTCTTATAGTAAAGTAACCAATTCTTTGAACATTCTCTTAGTTCGAAAAATTTCACATATATAAGTTGTCAGGAAAATGTCAGTTTTTACTATTTTTCGGAAAATCAAAGTTACTACCTAATGATTGCAGAGCGCCAGTTTCGGATAACACGTCAGTAGCCTATGTGTCTAAAAGTTCTTTTCAGTTCACTGGTAGGCTGCGTAGATTAAAAAGTCTGGCCAGTTGACTGTATCACTCTGTCTCTTTCATTATTAACACAAATAGCATCGATCTTGGCAGGAGTAATGATCGCTCCACCCGCTACGTTCCTGTCTTTTGTCTTCTTGGATTGTATTCTATCACAGTCCGACAAACGTATTTTCTTTCCGCTAGAAGCAATTTCACCACTTCATTATTTAAATTAATATATCAAGTATTCATTTCGCGTTACCTCTCCCTCTTTGTGTCTCTTTTCAGCTCCTGAACTTCACTTGCGCCATCTGTGTCTGTTTCTGCTAACCACAGTTGTGGTACAGTTGCAAAGTAAAAATTACTGGGAATTTTTGGAAACAGAAAGCCATATTCAGCAATGTACAGTGGAAATATATTTATCGAGGAGTTAATTCCTGCCGCATACAAGTCAAACCGCTCTCCGTCACTGACCACGCACAACTCTTGAGCTGCTTCCGTGTGTCCATTAGCAGGGTACCCTAGGCCAAGCTGTAACAACGAAACAAAAGGAACCCCACGGGCTGATATAGTAAGATTTCGCCTACTTGCCACACGTAATTTATGAATGGCAACTGAGTTGCTATATGTAAACTTTTGAGTTTGGTAGCAGAATATTTTGCTCTGTGCTCGAAAATTAGCCTTATGTGGAGTTTGCAATTTTAATTGCGTTTTCCTTAGTAATTTCCTTTACAATTTTAAGATATGGTACATGTTTGTCCCAGAGACATTCAAATTATGGCCTAAATAAAACTGTCATGCCTCATAGTAACAAGCGCGGGTCCTCTCGAAGTGGGGGACTCAAAGCGACGGACTTATGCTCCCCGTCCCAGTGGCGCCACTAGATTCAGCTTCACGTAACAGAATTTAGCCCTCAATTTTATCTGTACTAATTTTTGTGACGTTACAGCCCAATTCGGACCTAGGTTGCACACGCACACGGTAGGACTCCTCTCATCGAGTGATCAGCTCGTCGCAGGGGCCGCTACCTACACAACATACAATAAACATCATGAATTCGGTGGGATTTATACCCGCGGTCCCAGCAGTAAAGCGGTGGTAGACCTACGCCTTAGATTGCACGACCACCGGCATCGGCTAATACACCCACTCCCGGCGCAAGAGCCCCTAATGAGGCAGGGCCTCTTCATTATCGAGGCTTCACGATCGCACTCAGACACACGACATGCAGTAGGGCTCTTTTGGGCGAGTAATTAGTCCGACTCAGTGACCGCTACCTGACAACACACAACACTTACAAGAGATAAACATCCATGACCTCGGCGAGATTCAAACCCACATTCCCAGCAAACGAGCGGCCACGGACCTACGCCTTATACCGTGCGGCCACTGGGATCGACGACTAGTCTTTACGAATTCTAATTAAAGGAATGGATGCTTAAAATATTCCATATACCTGAAATCCACCACTGCATGAAGCTTACGATGCTGAAATGTTACGCAGAGTTACTATATCTTCGTCCCCGTCTTTATTACGTCAGAGAAATGACGAGAATTTCCTGTCTTGTGCGCCACAAAGAGGAAGTACAACAGGAAGACGGCGTGTTACAAGCAAAGAGGAAGGAAGGGCTTGATCGCTTCAGTGACTGAAGACAAACGCCTGACAAGTAGGCAATCCCACCCTCTTCGTGTAATGGCAAAAGCTCCTCCCAGTTTCCCAGTATCTTTTACCCTTCCTTCTGTTACAGCCATAACGTCTGCGTTTGTAACTACACAAGAGCCTCCGTTCCTGCCAACTAAAAAACTCTGCAATCGGGTGCCTTTCCCTTATCCAGTTTCGCCTACTTTTTTAAATGTCCGTTTTCATGGCTGTAAAACATCAAGTTTTTAAACATTTATTTTGTTATCCACAATTTATCTTTTTTAGAAATGTAGAAACTAGATTATGTGAGACGGCATCATGGGAGCAGGCAAGGTTTTTCCGGGAGGAGCAGTAAATTTTACTACAAATTCGCACATTTAAGCCGTTTCAGAATATTTTTACAGATTTGGTAAGGAAATTGTTAGACTTCCTATTGAACACAGAGGAATATTTATAACAGTTAATTGTAATTTCTGATATTAATGTGTCATTCCTTCTTTTTGAATTCTTAATTTGTTTTTCCAAAATGCAGGTGAAAACGCCCAACCCCCTTCCCGACTCTAAGAATACTGCTAAGGCAAAACTGTTACACATAATTCGTTAACACTTTCTGCGTTGGTATGATTTTCAAGCAGTCTTTATAATGGACATAATTTCTTTTTATTTTAATAGACTTTTTACTTTCGGGAAAGTTGGTTTCCCCACATATCATACATTTAAATGGCCATCCCACTGTTTGTGTGTGTGTGTGAGCAGAACCGAGTACTTTATCAAAAATAAATTTGAGAAATAGTGCATCTCGTTGGCTTTTTTATAAGAATATATCACGATGCACGGTCCTTTGAATATCAAAATAGGAATATGTATGTATGTATGTACTTGTGTATGTATGTACGTGTGTATGTATGTATGTGTGTATGTATGTGTGTGTGTGTGTGTGTACGTGTGTATGTGTATGTGTATGTATGTGTGCGTGTGTGTGTATGTGTTTGTATGTATGTGTGCGTGTGTGTGTGTTTGTATGTATGCGTGTGTGTATGTATGCTGAAGCCTGCATTTGGATACCGCACCACCCCAGCCAAACTACAACGTAACACCAACACACATCGAACCAGAGCATTACAACCCATGTCATAACTCAACAAATAAGTCGCAAGCTCCTGAGGATGGATGTATTAACATCCGAAACATGTTGAGCATTAAATAATGAAATAAAAAAGCAAGTGACATCAAGTTGGTCTCTCTTTATTCATCTTTCAGTAATGTTTAGTGTTTTAAATTATTATCAAAATGTTCTACTCTAAAGAACAGATAAAGCAAGGACACATGGTAACGGTTTGATGTTGAGCGGGCACACGAAGGATCAAGAATTAGGTGGAAGTATGAAAGAAATCACGATCTTGTTCGCTCGAACACGAAGAAACTGTTCATTTGAGGAAAGAAGTCAATGGTATATTTAGTGTTACAATCTAGAAACTCTGTGTCTGTTACCAGCAGAGAATGGTTAATTATGCCGTGTAGACAAGTACACTGCAAATTTAACTCCATAAACCCCAGTGGTACACGTATGCTGATATGTACCACTGCGCCTTGATGTTGAACAACTTTGCATTCTACAGACACATAGTATTTGTGTTCCGTATCACCCTTACAAAAGGAAACTATTAACTTGCCCTTCTTTGTGATGCAGACGGACTGTGTTCTGTACTAGTGGGAACTGTTTTTTTTTGGGGGGGGAGGAGTGAAATTTTTATCACAAAGTGTTAAACGTTTGATAGACCTGAAAGAAAATTACTTAATTGAGAAGCAATAACTTCTTATTTCTGTCATTAGTGTAAAGAAGCAATGGTAATTGACTGCCTCTGGGAATGATACCCTTAGCATCGCAGTGTGTTCTAGGGGGAACGACTACTCTCAAGTATTCTGGTCGCCTATCAGGCTGATATATACAAAAGTTTTAAAACTCATCGTCACAGTGTCGAGTTCAGTTCAGGGTTGTGTGGTCTGCAGGCAGTGTAGGCTGTATGACACACATGGCGAATGTGAAGACGGGAATGGGATGATATTTCACCAAGGCTACTCAGCAACATTTACATCACGTTCGTAATGTTGAGTTACGCTGTTTTTCACAGCATGGCTAATTTCAGGTTACTGTCTTGTGGGATGAGACTTCTTAATAGTCGGTAGATTAACGGAGTACTTCCTTAATAATCAGGGTAGAATTGGTTTGCAAGTGCCTGTACAGTGTGTCGGACCACATGACGTCAGAGCCACTCTTAACGCACTCCTATCTAATAATCTCAGACAATTTATAGGTAACGTGTGTTCAAAAATTCCGTCGGATAATCACAACGAAAGTAATTTTACGTAGCTGCCAGTGTCGCATCTCGCCAAACATGATCATGTTCCTTCCAACTTCACGTTTGTCCTGAGCTTCTTGGAGCGAATTTCAAAAATAAGAAAAAGCCCTAGTTGCTTAATTTTTTAAATCCTTACCCTTTTACCTTTCGTTGTATTTTATGGCTGTGATGTGACGAACCTCAGTTTTCAGAAAGGTGTGTGCTAAGATGTGGCGCAATATAATCTGTTAGACAAGTAGCAGTGTGTTTGAGAAAACTGCTGCTGTCATATTAGCGGTCGAAGTATGGCAACTGTGATTTACTCGTAAATGTTGAGTTAGCGGGTACGTGATTCACTTCTCTGGCTCTCTTCTTAATGCTGATGGCGTTCACGTATGTACAGAAACAATGACATGTTGCTATTCGGTGCGTCGATGCTTACCTACACTCACTCTTACGTCTTCATACTATGGTGTTAGGCACTAGTATCTTTCACCTTACTACCACTAGGCACCGTATCTTTCGTTTTACTGCTGCTGCTGTTACTACTACTACTACTACTACTACTACACACCTCGTCATAGATAATGAGGAATATATATTTGTTTATTCTTGTGGTTTTTTATTTAATTCCCTAATTTCCCCCATATTCCTTTCCTGTACATTTGATTTGCTCCTATCTTGTCATTCGTCTTTGCTTACGCTGCTGGTGGTGGTGGTACATGTCGAAATGTTAGTCTTCGGCATATTCCCGCGGAGGGCCTGGTTCAGTCGCAGGCATTGAAATTTCTGGCAGATAAATTAACATTGGTAGAAGGTTTCCTCCGAAAACTTCGACATATCCCTTTCAGCGTAATTCAACCTACGCTCCGGACTTATATTTTACTATCTATCACTAACAGCGCAGTCTACAGCATCTTTAAATAACACACGTCTGCATGTCCGTGTCTCACTAGCTCATCCGGTCTAGCTCGGTCATTGCTGCGACTATACCATAGATGATCATGGAAACAGGATTAGATTCCAGGCACAAGAAGATATTTCTCTGTGCACATCGTCCAGACCGAATCTGGATTTCACCTAGCCTCCTATCCAGAGAGTACCAGTAGTTGCCCCGTTGGGACTAAGGCGGCCGAATTGTGAAGGCAAAAAAATCCCTTTCGTCTAGTGCCGAACTTAAGAATGAGGGATGCTGTACCTCCACCCCCAAATATGTATCCGTGGCGTTGCACGGTGAATGTTTAAAAAGAGGGACATGTTTACACTTGACACGCGTAGGTCGTTCCTGTGTTCAGACATCCACATTGTTTTGATCAGCCCTAGACTCCGTATGCGCACATCACGGTGCAATTTGTAATGACACAAATTAGTGACAACTAATCACACAAATACGTGTACCATTTCACCCTCCCCAGAAACTATTGCATTCGCTTTTGCGGGAATTCTGTAGTTAGGCCTATATCTATATTAGTCCCACACCCTCCCCTGCCCACACTGTCGCGCTGTACTGACCCTCTGTTCAACGTGCTGTTTGTAAATCTCTCTGTCCCTTCATATTGTAGAAAAAGGAAGAGCGGAAGGGGGTGGGGGGAGGGGATGTACCATCAAACAGAAATTATGAAACATAGTTCCACCCCTTCACCACCCATTATAGGCCTGTCCCATCCCTTATACATCCATTTCAGATGCATTTGAGAGACATCATGACAAATACAGTATGTATCAGATCATTATTCGACAACTCTCTGTGTGCTAATGAATGTGTGTGAGTGTTGTGCTGTTGCAATCGGTGGGGAGGTTCAAATCCGCTTTGCCCCCATTCCACTCTTCATCCCTTCTAACCGTAAAAGGTAGGAGGGGGTTGTTTATGGGGTGAGAGTTTGAAATGGAAACCCTTTACAAACAGTGCCCGTTGAAATTCTGTGTGCTGCTGAAGGTATTATTAGCGGTCAAATGGTAGAAAAGAAGATTAATAATATTTGTGTGGGTTCAGATTGACGGAAGAGAGAGAGAGGGAGAGAGAGAGGTGATATTCTGTCTGTCTGTCCGTCTCTCTGCTCCGAGTACGATGCCTGTTATAATGGATCTGATGTAGGCACAAAGCTTGTGGTAGCATTCGGTGCAAAAACCGTGGGGACAGACGGAAAGGGCTTAACGACTAGAATAGGGATGAGATGATAATTACAGGGGAAAAAAGAGAGAGGCAGAGGCAGAAAATAGCGGATTTGGTTCTGTGAGAGGGTTTTGTATGGGAGAAAAATATATATACACAGTAGGCGAAAATGACAAAATCGTTAGTTATGATACATCTGAGGGAGTTGTCAAGAGCTGAGAGATTTCATGGACTTGTAATATTTAAAAACACAAGGCAGGGCAGTTTGCTGTAATTACTGTATCGTTTTAATGTGTTTCTTTATTTGTGCTAGGATATGTTGCTTTAAACCAAAGGGTGTCGGCATCTGCACTGCTCCTTCGAGCTGCAGATTATGCACATAGCCATACAGACGACAGTATATTTACCAGCATTACAAAATTATGCTTTTATGACAAGCATTATATTTCCATGTTTCGTATATAATTCCCACAATAAATACCCATTACTTTTCTATACGTGTTTAATCGCAGTGTTTTTGTTTGGAGACGGGATTATATTCTTTGAGAGGTACGACCCGAAATTAAATAGCCTATATAAGTTTGGGGCCCAGGCGATTAGTCCCCGGCGTCTCACCGCGGAGGCCGGGGTTTGATCCTGGCCCTGCCCATGTTATGTTTACCATGAAAAAGTGGCACTGGGACAGGTTTTTCTCCTTACATTTCAGTTTTACATTGTTAGTGACACTCCACCATTGCTCCATACTAACCATCTTAATGCAGCTCTTAGCGGAAGGAAAAGCGGGCATACCTTGGGAATTTACAAGCAAAGCAGTTTTCTTTCGGATATCCGGGTAACTTTGGACAAAAATATGCTTTTACATGTAGCTGAACTTCAGTCTTCAGAAAGTTAAGTAGTACAGTATAGAAGATGTATCAAACAGTGAGAGTTCTATGTGTTTGTATATTATAGCACAGTGAGAAACATTAACTGTTTGTAGCTGCTGTTCATTGTACATATACGTGTATTTTTATGGTCAGAAATGGAGGCGAATGTGTTGGCATGGGACATATGCTGCTGACAGGTTAGATGAGAAAAGCACACGAAGTATTAAGCACGTAACCCGAAATATGGGAATGCGTGGGAGGCTTAGGCGTATATGGCAATGAAATATTAAACTAGGCCTCAAATGCTTTGTGCAAGTGTGTACGGTATATACCAAACGTAAGACACGATACAGCAGCGGTCTGTTGTGAACATTATAGTGAACTTACATGTTACAGAGTTTTGTGACCAACTGAACTGTTGACAGCTCATTGAGATGGACTGTGCTGCATGCTATTCATTACGATACATAACGACAAGTGGCCTGTTGTGACAAGGGAATACGAGTTTACTTTTGGGTTTCAAGATGGGACGCTTCAGCTCCTGAAACAGGTGTTTGGGTGTTAGGATGGGACGCTTCAGCTCCTGAAACAGGTGTTTGGGTGTTAGGATGGGACGCTTCAGCTCCTGAAACAGGTGTTTGGGTGTTAGGATGGGACGCTTCAGCTCCCTCAAACAGGTCTTTGGATTTCAACATGGGTCGCTTCAGCCTCTCAAATAGGTCTTTGGGTTTCAAGATGGGACGCTTCAGCTTCTCAAACAGGTCTTTGGGTTTCAAGATGGGACGCTTCAGCTCCTCAAACAGGTCTTTGCTCGGTGGGTTCATAGACAGCTTGCATATAAGTTTCCGCAAAATTAGAGGTCACCTGTTTCCAGGACTTGTCCCGAAAAGTGGTGCAGATTCCTGCCACGAAGTGTCTGTCATACTGTGAGTTTCTTGGAGCGCGCATTCAGATAACAGAACCGGAAGTTCCTTACATCAAGTCGGACCGACACATAGGACTTAACTTTACCATTGAGCTGTATGTACCCCAATGGATACAGGAAGGCTCGTAAAAGGAATTCGTCACTGGAAAGTGGGTACTTTTACTGATAATGGCTCAGAAAGCCTTATGTAGGCAAGCAACATTCGTGGCCGCATTGCTTAATAAGTTTTGTTGCTTTAGTCATATTTAAAATTGTATGAATTTTCCATGTAAATAAATGTCATTTTACATCTATATTTACGACACACTGGTTGAATAACACGGATTTGTGTTTTAGTGAACATATTTGAATGGGTTCATGAGAATGGCGGACACGTAAATTATTGAATACCCCGCCTATTAAAGCCTACACGCCAGCCCATCCCAAACACTCCCCCCCCCCACGCGCTAAAAGCAAAAGTGACCCTATGGGTTACAGTTAGCAACTAACGAAATAAAAACTGTCCCAACAGATACTTGTGTGTATGCTGTTTGTTTGTTTGTTTGTTTGTAAGTACATAGTCATGTGTAATGGGCCCTAATAGCGTCACTGTGTCCAGAATCGAACCTGTGTGTGTTTACAGTAATATCTATCTAATGCCCATTTCCTCTCACCCTCCTCTCTACAACATGTGGCTAATTGATACGGGGATATTAACGAAAAAGGTTATTTGTTTATTGGTAATGTATTATTCAACAGCAGACTCCATCACAAAGCGACAACATTTTCCAACTGTGGAAACAGCTTTATTGGGTACACAAACTTCACGTTAAAATTGTGTCACTCTGCTCTGACGTGTATTTTCCTGTACAGTATGCGGCTTATTTCATTTCAAATCTTTCGCGGTTTTGTTTATTTAGTAATATTTTATTCTCGTATTTAATCTCTTTTAAGCACACTGGCTTCAATATGAACCATATTGTTGAACTTAAAGTCTGTTCAATAATACATGGTTTATTTATGTATCTCGTACAATTGTCGCAAACAACAATGACTTTTGCGCTAAATATAAAAAACCAGCTAATTTTTCTGTTGAAGCGGCTTGTGTTATTTATGACGTATGAACTGGATTTTCACATATAAGACCTGGACAAACGATGTGCTGTTCCTGAATTTTGGACAGAGAAACTGAGTAGCTTATCAACTTTTGTGGGTACATTAGTCGAGTGATTTTGATTTTACAAAGTCTACTACCAAGTAAGCTTGAAGGTTAAGGCGTTGTAGCAGTTTGAAAGAAAGGTAAAGGCGTGCCAAAAACATAAGGAAATCTGACAAAAAATTTTTATGTGAAACTAAACTATGTGTTTTATGGTAATGAAACTTTAAGTGACGTGGCAACTCTGGGCTGAAATGTGCACTTGATGTCGCAAAGTGCGAGAAGTTTATAGGCCCATGAATTGGTTCATTATTAAATGCCACGTACGTGAGTAGTTCATTGAAGTTGCCATGATGTGTCTTTTGCAAACGCTTACAGTTGGTAGGCCTTGTATCTTCCACACCCATAAGACTTCGTAAACATTCTGAAATTTATCCTTAAAAAGTTATCCTTCTAGTCAAAATCACTTGATAAATGTACCAGTGAAGTTGGGCGGGCTTCTTCTGAATCACTGTGTATGCCGTTAGCGTCCATTGGAACCGTGACACAGTTTCCATTGGTAAGTACGTCAGAGTAATTCTCATAAACAAATGAAAAACAGAAGCCACGTTTTTACTAATGTAATTAATATCAAAAATATTTTTAAAAATGAAATTGCTTGTGTTCTACGGAGATAAGTCACGTTCGCACCAGGTAAAGTGTTGATGTAAAAACTAAACAAATAATTATCGACGCACTTTCTGTGTAATTTTAAAAGTCTTAAATTCAATGTTACATCATTTCTAATTTATAAACTCCGTGAAGCAGAAGACTGCAGTCGCTTGGCTAGAGAAGAACGTCTCTGCAGTGTTATGGAACACAAATTTTCATCGCGCGCATTGCAGTTTGCTATTAGACCCTAACCTGAACCAGATAAATCCATTATCCCTTCTCCCACCCTACTTTCTAAGATAGAATTTAATATTATCCGCCATGTGTACTTAAATCTCCCACGTGGTCACTTCCCTTCAGATTGTTAAACGAAAGTCAGGCCTAAATTTGAAGTGTTACAATAAAGATGATGATGATAATAATAATAATAATAACAATAATGGCTTATATAATACCATTGGTGCTATCCACAACAGGTATTATCCCAAACAAACGACATGTAATTTTGAAACCGCACCGGTCTGTATAATGTACTGCAGAAAGCAATAATACTTAATACGTGTCATATAGTTGGACCGTACTGTGTTGAGAGCTAGATAATTCCTGTGAAGAAGTAAGGAAAGTGAATAATAATAATAATAAATTGTCGCCGTCGTCGTCATAATCATCACCACTACCATCAACATCACCATAACCAGTTCCGTCCACCTCCCTATTAAATAGATCGATTATTACACGGTAGCTTCAAACATGCAGTAAATGTTCTGTCTTCTGTTAGCCAATATAATTCATTGCCTGTCTAGGTACTGGTAAAGTTCACTGGTCTTTCCACATAGTGTCCTCTTGTTTCTAGTGTTGCTATTTTTGTAATTAGATACTTGTAGTTAATTATTGCTCTATGTATTCATAAATTGATCTATGTAATGTGGGATATACAAACCCACACTTCTGAGGACATAGCAACATCGGTACGTCTTCTGGAATGTGACGCCATGCAGTTTGGGAGATCAGTGCCAGTGTTTCAGAGAAACATACACTTCCTTCCGTAAACCCCATTTTCATTCATGTTGTTTTTTGTTTCATATTCCTTTTTATTTTTCCTTGTATCACTATTTTCTTTTACATTGTTTCCTGACGGTCTTCAGATTTCTTAGACAAGTGTTTACCACGAATCCCTATCAGTTCTTTTTGTTCTTAGGCCCTTCGAAGGGTCCCATTTAGTTACAGGGCCGACACTGGCTCGCTGTTAACTTATCCTCCCCCCTGTTCCAAAACAATTTAACCTGCTTGTGTATGCGGCTGGAGAGAGTGGGTTCTCCGAAAAGTTGACGTATTTTTACCAAGCCATGCGGAGTCAACATTCCGGAAGGCGGCAATACCCACACACGTGTAGACGCAAAGTTCCGATACGCAGCTAAAGGCGATACTCTGTATTCCTTCAAATAATTTTACAGTAACTTAAGACAGAGGCACATTGCTCATGACTTTTACTAATTCTGTTAAGAGCTCTTTCCGTTTATGAGGACAGAATGTGCCGCAACACCTTAATAAGGCGCCTGTACCTTCTCCCTTTCTCTTATTCAGTTATACCTTGCTTGAGTGAGGAAAGTTTTCCCCCTTCTGTTAATTGCAGAATTTGTAACTTAAACTTTACGGTAGGCTCTTCGTTTTTTGTGTAAATGTTTACTTTAATAGGACTGTAGAAGCTAAACACATAAATTTGATTCAAGCGTAAGGTATCATAAATTGCTAACATTACTGCATATTCCGGGTGTTTCACGGTCCATGCAGTGTTGATTCATTAAGAATAAATGACGATGTTATTTCTGAAGACCATAGTGTCACTGTGTGCTGTTACGTAGGGCGAAATTGCGAAGGGCAGAAATTCGCTTCCAAATTACGCAGGTGTTGACAGTTACTGCCAGCAGACAGCCACATATACCTCCGTGCAGGATCTTCGATTATGTTAGCCATGCTCCGCGCCCACCTTTTATCCGGTTTCTCCACAATGGCTAATCATTACAGTGCTAATATCTCGGATGAGATTTTGTGAACGTAACATAAGAGAGATTCTGCGTTTTCAGACCGTGCTGATGAAACTCAAACATTCTTAGGTGTTCTGTCTTGTCGATATACCAGTCAACACGGCGTAATATCTCAGAAGGATTATAAATTAATAAAAACGTGGATAGCAAAAACCGACAAAACATAAGACATTAAAATTAGACATAGAAAAATGACAGTATCGTAAGTCTACTAACTATATATTTCATGTCATTTTTAAGCGCTTTGGCAAAATTGCGAAAAGCATTTTTAAGCTTCTTCGTGTGTGGCCGTCAGTATGGAACAACTAACTCGAATCCACAGGATGGATTTTCGTGAAGTTTGATATTTGAGGATATTCTGAAAATCTGTCTAGAAAATTCAGTTTTTATCTCATATTTTGCCTTTAATAGTTTTTTTCTCCCGCAAATTGTGCCTCTTGTGAGACAGTGTGGAAAAATATGGTACAGTCAGACTGGCCACAGATGACAAAATTATAATAATTCAGCGCTGCGCTTTGCATCCTGGATAACTAAGGCTTACAGACCCTCAGAATCAGTAGCTCTTATTGCTCTTGACGGCAACACTGGTTTCGAGACGCGCCTAATTGTTGTGTTACAGTACGTTGCCTCCATTTTTAACTACATGATCGAGCAAGTATGTCTTTCCTGTTAGTCTCTTGCAATTCATATACTGAAGACCTAATTTATATATTCATACAAATTGTGACAACAGTTAAACAAGTATAAGTATCTTAAACTCAAAGCTCTGAAGCTTGAAATTCATTTTGTGCTTCACAGAAAAGACTCTGCTTTTCCAATTACAGATACCAACCGGTTAATATTATAGGGCGAAATTATGGTCCTTTATTTCAAGAATCGTACGACACTTTTGGATATACAATGTGAGCAGCACACAGGGTAGTTATACATGAAATCAGATGACACACGTACGAATATGAAGTAGTAGTAGTAGTAGCAGCAGCAGTATGTATGTGTATAAGTATGTATGTCTTGAAATGTCACTTACTTACATTAGATACTGTAACTAAAACAAATGGTGGTCAGAATATGGACTTAGAAGAAATGGGGACCAAATCTCCAAAAATCTCGGTATGTTTGCAACATCCCAACCGTATGTGTCACACGCCGCCTCTGTTAAAACACGTTTAAAAACGGCCCAATTGCTGTCGCGATTGGCACATGCTGTATAAAACTTATCAGGGGTGAACTACGTTACCTTGTGTAAATGTTAGACCTTCCTGTAATTATGTATGTGTAAGGCTGTTTATTTATTTAGTCTTGTTGATCCTTCCTTCAAAAGAAAATACTTCAAGTTTAGTTTTGTACATAATTCGGATGATTTCTGTGTATCCAATATATTATAAACTTAAATTGAAAATGGTTGTCATTTGTGTACCAGACTTGAAATTCCTATCCTTCTGCTGAACTGTAGGCGCTTGAGGCTGCAATTAAAACTAACAGGATATTATAAAACCTTAGGTGCAAGGGTTAAGGGTTAAGACCTTGTCAAAGCCCCAGATACTGGAGTATTTTACGATTACCTCCCTCAAATCGCACTGGTTATTATGTACGCCACTTATTCAAAAATCCCGCATATTGCCCACACAGTTTATATGTGTGTTCCATGTGATTATTTCGACACAAGCTATTATTTCCCTAAACAGCACTCAACAGATTTGTCTTTGTAATGAAAACTGCTTTTTGTGACTTGGAGAAGGGACTGGCTACCTGCTGTCCACCAGAGGAAAAGTTTAAAAGTACATATGACATTTTCACCGTATACGTAATCAAGAACGACGGGAAAATGAAGCCATAGTTGCATTCGTTCTTCAGCTTGGTACTGGATGGGGTAACCAAATTTTCATTTTCTGTGGAAATGCGGTGGAATTAACGGTACTCGAAACTGCAGTCTGAACTTGAAAGTAAGGGACTAGATAGGACGTTGATATGAAAATGGAATGGTATCCAGTGACGTAATATGTTGTACGCAGTAGGATGAATATTCCGATGCCTTAAAAGTGGCAGTCTGTTGACCTGCCGAGCAACTTGCTTGGCTACGTGCCCCATTATTCACGCAAGTAACTGCAGTATCAGGTGCTAGGACAGTCAGCGACACGAATGCACAGCTGCACACAGGAACGCACCCCAATTCAGACAGCTGCAGTTTGTCATCCTCGCCCTAAAGATGTCTTGGAATGACCCAGAAATGCACCATCGAACATCGCGGTCGAGTACCATACACTGCTGCTTCGTGGTCTGGAGGTCCCGGTTTCAAATATCACCCCTTACGCCTGTTGTCTGGCTAAAGTAAATAGCAGCTTTCTTCAGTTCCCTCACATCCGTAGCGATAATGTACCTTAAATAGGCCATGGCCGCTTTCGGTTACATCCTTTCCAATTCATTATTCACCAATCGTTGACATTTTAGTGCCTAAGGTGAACTATTGAAAGTGTCTTTATACACGCGTATATAGACAGCCTGCGTGCACTTTATTGTGTTGGAAGTACCTGCACAATGTGCATCAACAATTCTGAATTAAAGACCACAAAAGCATTTTAAAACATCAGAGCAATATAATAATAACAATAATAATAATTGGAAAATTTTCAGGAAAGGTAGAACTGCGGGAAGGCCGGCTAAGATAGGATGACAACATTAAAATGCGTGTTAATTGTACAGGGTGTTAGGGTGTGGACTCCTTTACAGAATAAATTTGGCCCACTGCATAACTCTTCGGATGTTAGGGGTTTGTGCTGATCGTGCCAGATCACTGCGCGCCCAGCAGCTGAAATAGCACCACCCCACGCATCCTTTTTTATCCAGCTGAAACACAGATGGCATTGTTCTGCTTTCTGTCATTGCTCCGTCAAAGTAACAGAAAGCTAAGAATATTGGTACTCAGAAAGAAACGCTGCAGGATTGTGAAGCATCACATTTCCCATTGTTTTATTCTTCCATTGAATTAGAATTCAGGTGCTTGATAAGACAACTTTGTTCATCGGATTTATGTCAGCTAAATTACGACGGAAGAAATTCCGCGCTCTCTTATAGAATCCGAAATTTTCGTCGCCGTTTTCATGCCTCTGCGTCCTGTCTTGAGCCAAGTGAATCCAGCTCACACTTCCACACCATAATTCGTTAAAATCTGTTTAGCATCATTCACCACTCGACACTTCTATCACTTAAACGGTCGCATCCGTTCAGGTTTCTATAATGAAATTTCGTGTGTATTGTACACGTCGCTCATGAACAGTGTACGACCTCCCATCTTATGCTCGATTCGGTCGTCGATATTTCGTTACGAATGTAATTGTGAATCTCTGCCCTCCTCTCTATGTATCATACTATTATTTGCTTGTCTGGCCAAGAAATTGCTCGTCTCTCATGAAAACTAAGTCTTTATTACCATGTTCAAAACACATGTCTCTCGATTTTGTCCCAGGTTAGATGAATCCAATCCTGTGCGGTCCCAAATTGTTTTCTTGAGATCCATTTCAATAAATCATCAGTTCCATAAGAGGTTTCTGTTCCCTCCTCTTAGTTCCATCAGTCAAGATACCTTTAAATGAGAGCAATTTGGTACTCTTTGGTGAAGTCTTAGAGTGCCCTGTTTAAGATTGAGACCATAATTTCATAATGTTGGAAATTTTCAATTGTCTGGTAAGACAGAATACCGTTAACTGTAATGACAGTGTATAGAGCATTATATACAGAGGGTGAATTCATCTGAAAGAAAAGTTCTGAGGAAAATCTATGGACCTGTGTTGGTCAGTTGACTGGGGCGAAACAAGCATAATCACGAAATTTGTGACTTTATATAAGGCATTAGAGCTAACCAGTAACATCAGATTGAGAAGGCTCCAGTGGGTGGGTCATATGACGAGGATGAAGAATGAAGGGGTGCCCCAGAACGCACCGAAAGGATACCTGGAAGGGAGAGGGTCAGTTGGAAGGCCTAGAGGAAGATGATGAGATGCAGTGGACAGGGATGCTAAGGGGATGTTGAAATGCAGAAACTGGAAAAGGTCGCCAAGGAATAGAGATGCCTGGAAGTGGAGGATGGAAAAGTCCAAGGCCCAGTTTGGGCTGTAGCGCCAGAGAAGAAGAAAGAGAAAAGAGATGTTTGCTTGAGCGATGCCTGCATTATTAGAACTTATTTGAAAGTAGGGCAATAGAAATGGCAGGAGGACGGGGAAAATTGTGGAGTCACGTTTCATGGATGGGAGAAAGAGTAATACATGGAAAATTTTCATCGGTAGACATGAAGACGAGAAGCCACAGTAAATCTTGGGTGTAATACTAGAATAAATGCTGCAGACGTAAGTCAGCAGCAGTCAATATCTGCAGTGTGTTTTCAGCCTGCCCACCCGTGTAAAAAGTGTTTGGAATGTTTCGTTTGCTTGCAACCACGCAAGAACTTAACAAATCCATGCTTTTGTTCGTATTTAAATACTTTTTTCCCTGACGACTTTAAACTAACGAAATGCCTTCTGGCACCATCTCTTCAACAGATATAAATTTTCTTGCTGCTACAATTCAGCCACAATACTTTGCTTAAATTTACGGTGGAACGTCAGGATCTTTTAGTTTGCAAGTGGTGATTTTAAGTTCTAAATTTATGTGCTTTCTATCACGAACTGCTGTAAAAAGTAAAATATTAACAAGATGGGGTATGAGTGTACAACATAACATTGAGGCGCTTTCGGAAAATTGTGTTATTAACACTATTCAGAGGTGTCATATCATTTAATTGGCAGCGGTTACAGTTCAGCTGCTCACAGTTTTATAGACGTTATAAAACTTTGTCGCCATTATTAGGGTCTGTTATTATTCGGAAATTATTTGTGTGGACGTGTATTCTTATTATGTCTAAGCTAAATTTACCGGTTAGTCTTAACTTTCTTTCCCGCATTCACTTCATTTGTACTCGGTGACCTAAAAACAGTACTTCGCACAAAACTTACAGGTATGCTCGTATGTAAGTCTACATACTAAATTTCATATTCCTCTACATAACCTGTAAATGTTAAATATTATGGTAGCACCTTTCCTCCACGTAATTATGCATTATGTAAATCATACGGAGAATTAAAGCAGTTAGTGACGATAACTATCGATCAGTATCGATGATTAACGATTAATGTTCTCGAATACTGTCGACTCCAACCATGGTTACGCTAGTAAAAGGAGTAGCCAGAAATGTACATAGGTCATCACGTAAAATGCTTGGTATTTTCTTTCCGGCTGTAAGTAACCAAGTTTGAATATTCTCGATAGATTGTATTCAAACCACACCATGTAATTTTTCATGAAAATGTGCCTAGTTGAAGCCGTGTTGTTCCATGCGAGCGGACTTAGGACGGACAGACACTGACATTACGAAGCTAATAGTCGATATTCGCAACTTTGCAAACACACCTAAAAACTGAAGCTAAACTTAGCCGTTATACTGCGAGATGTCCTGCTTCTGCCGTGTTGTAGGTGTGGTCCTCGCGCAACATCCCTGAAGAACGAACACCTGTGATAACCATGACGTCATTGTGAGCTTAGAGACAAATATTTAGCGCCAAAAAGGCTTCATACGAGTATTTCTTATAACTAATTCTGTGTTCCTTCATTTAACCAGAATTATAATATCGTCAGTCTAAACACAACTGTGATTTTTAATGTTTTGTTGACCGTGCATAGTGACATATCCGTGTAACATGAACCAACAAGGTGCACTATTTTCTGTTAATTTATTTAAATAGTAGTTTCGAGTAGGCTTGCTGCTCATCATCAGGAGGATCAACTCTGTATAAACAATTTGTGTATGTCATGCGTTAGGTTGACTGGCTGCAGGCAGCCGCCAGTCAACATAACGCTTGGCTATACCAATTGCTGGTTCATGTTTTACTGACAACTTGTTATTCGTTAATGCATCAGACATAGCCAGCTACATGTTTGGCTTATAAATAGCCGTGGCTGTGTTTGACAAATAGAAGTTGTGTATATACTCACGATGGTATACTGTTGGTTATATTGCAAACACATCGGGGATGAATCACCCTAAGATTACTTCCGTAGGGTTGTTTGACCATGCATCTTCCTCATGAAATAATGTGAAATGCCAGCTTGATGCAACAAGGTAATTTTACTGATGTATTCTTAGCTCGACATGTTTCGGGTACATACGCCCATCATCAGGAGCATTAGATGTTGAGTTGCAGCATCTGGTTTTCTGCACCGAGTTTGTGGATGGTTGGTGGTATTGAGAGCCGCTGCGTAGGTCGTGTGTACGGTGCGGATGCGTACACACGACCTACGCAGCGGCTCTCAAGACCACCACCCATCCACAAACTCGGTGCAGAAAACCAGATGCTGCAACTCAACATCTAATGCTCCTGATGATGGGCGCATGTAACCGAAACATGTCGAGCTAAGAATATATCAATAAACATTACCTTGTTGCATCAAGTTGGCATTTCACATTATTACTTCCGTAATTTAGTTAATACGTGTAATCGTTATTTCTTTTCAATCTGTCTTGTATAATAACGAACGGACCGTTGGGTCCAGAGTGGTTTGGTGCTTTCAGTCACTGTAAAATCTATATGGCCCACTCCTCCTTCACTTCTGGACAGTGTGACGCGTATTAACAGAAAGGTTGCCGACCCCTGATAGAGGCTGTGAGATAGTGGACTGGATGATTCTGCCTCAGAATATGGATCAGTGGCGGGATTTTGTGAACACTTCGATGAACCAATGTGTTACATAAAGGACAAGGAAAAGTTATTGTCAGCTTGTTAAGGAGTACTTTGCTCCGTGGGTATAGTAACAGCCTTCGTAGACGTTTCTCTGTGCGACATTAACCGAACGAACTTTCCTGCAGAGAACACTGTACTGAGCGAGGTAGAAAGTGAATCTTTATATAAAATGAGATTAATTTTAAATTCCAACGAGCTAAGTACCTCACTTAGGCGCCTGGAGGTGTGACTTGTGTAGTTCGGTAGAGAGAAGGACTTGCTCCTGCCATTCAGGGTAGAAAAGCAGATCATCTTCACCATATCTCTTTTCAGATCCCATATAAAGGTACATGATTTGTAACAGAGGCCAAATTGAGCGCCATTATCTCCATTATCGTCCCCGTAACGGTATCCTCATACACACTGCTCGAAACAGCTGATATTTCGAATATGTAATCCTGTTTATTCACGGCACATGTAGTTTTATATGGATGAACTAAGGTCTCATTATAATAGGCCGATAAGCTGCTTTAAAACTATAGAATCCTGAACTTTGCCAACGCAGTATATTTATGAGTTTTTCCCTTGATTCTCACAATAAATATTGCTTATTTCCTTAAAGAACATTAACCGGCTGGTTTTAGCAAAATGGCGTAGCGTATTTTGTGTGCAGTAGAAATTGAACAGTTTACTGTCAATAAATAAATATATACATATAAGTATTTTATATTTCAAAAGGTTGGTAGCCAAATCACCAAGGATTTTTGACATGGCCATATGAGATATTCGTGTGATGGCAGGAGTAGAGGCAGGACGTGCATCAACGAAAAGCCGGCTCTACCGACCTGTCATCTCAAAGACGTAGCACCGGAAATATAATTTCTCGATGACGTTGCTATTTTATCTGCATGCGATCACACAGGGCTGGTGAGCGGCGCGATTGTGGTCCAACAAGGAAAACAGTAGCTCCTTGTGTCCTGGAAGCAGTCACAAGTCTGTTGCGTTGTGTGACGAGGAAGCAGCTTTCCAATATAACATATTTACACGCCACCACACAAATATCTTGTCGCCTGTGATCAAGTTAGACAAGAAAACCTTGTGTTGAATGATAAATATGAGGAAAACAGAACCTTCCGAATGTGGACAGGGTTCAGTGAAGATCGGTGACAACGCTTGACGCATTATTGTAACTCGCGATGCTCTCCAAGTTTTGGCAGTTCATCGATCCCCTTCGGCCATTATCTTGTGAAAAATTTTTCCGTCGGATCAGACCGAGTTGATGTCACAGAAGTGGAGAGAGCTTCGAAAATTTCTTTCATATTGCTTGTGACTCTGAGAAATGACCAACGTGGTGTCTCTATCAGAAGGACTTGACCAATATAATTCGTTATTTCCAAAGCTACCAAATTATGTCGAGGTTCATCTGAGTTGTCAGCTGGTAAGAGTAAAATGTGCAGTTGGATGGACCACAAATTGTGCGTCCATTTGAACTTTTTACTCAAACAATATGCAAAAAGAATGTCTTGAGTCTTCAGGGTTTTGATATCGCATAGTCCGATATGGCATAGCAACATTTCGGAGAAATATTTCGCTGTTATCTTCATGGTACCGTGTACAGTTAGTAGTACGTAATAGTACATGATTAATAAACAAAATTACAGCACGAAACATAGCAATAAACCTTGGGCTTGCATGAAAGCCACATGCGCGGTATACATGCGTAGCTACACGCTCTGCCCACCTCAGTACAATAAGATGTAAGTTGGTTGCCACATTCCCGCCCCAGTCAGTTTCTTCACCGACAAGTGTCGCGGTTCTACATACATTGGATATTGTCGCTGCCTGTAGTCGAACCCTGATTATTCTTTCGTCCAGCCCGCAGCTTAATCACTGTAATGACTGGCTCAAATTACCGGTGTAATAAAACTCCGTGGCCTTAGTCCGCACGCGAACAATACCGACAGAGCGGCCGCCGCCGGTCGGCGAAGTTAGTGCCAACTTTTGCGGATAGAGGAGTGTCACGTGGTCAGCGCAACGGGTCCCCACAGCCGTTAATCTCTGTTTTCTAGACCTGGAG
>Ga0131853_10001980_pt1 | contig 36654 bp, 32 predicted proteins | sample TergutLab28metaG_FD_92764 | JGI IMG/M metagenome (GOLD analysis project Ga0131853, IMG submission 92764) | Labiotermes labralis P1 segment gut microbial communities from Petit-Saut dam, French Guiana - Lab288 P1 (version 2) (version 2) | ecosystem: Host-associated > Arthropoda: Insects >... | reverse complement strand
TCTACAATAAGAACAGACCGCATTCAGCCAATAGTTTTCTTTCACCTGACGAGAAGGAGAAAGAGTTTGATGGTGAATGGTAAATTATTTTTATGGAATTGTGTCTACTTTATTGACTATGGTTCAAATGTTAATTGATTTTTCTGTAATTGCTTTACATTCTTTATTTAATTGCGTTGGATTTTCCAATGTAGAGTTAGCCTGTGTTGGATTTTCCCATATAGGTTTTTCCTGTGTAGGTGGAGCAGATATAGGCGGGGTAGAATTGTCCGGCGTGAAGCCCTGCGGAGGCTGTTCGTGTATGATGTACTCTGCGCCGCCAAGTTGCCCGTTTTCTTTGCGTTCACGCAAACGAGTAACATAACCCGCCTGTTCTAATTCGTTTACTGCTGTTCTGATTGCGTCCACGCTTTCACGGTTGATATGCGACAAGCCTTTGAGGGTATAATCCCAATCCGGCGGCAAACTTAATATCTGCGACAATAGCCCTTTTGCCTTTAATGACAAGGTAGAGTTGCGTAAGTGGTGGTTACTCATAACCGTGTAATTTTGGTTTTTCTCAACGCGGAATACTGCCATAGTTAAAGCTCCTTTCATGCTTCGGGGCAATAAAAAAAGCCGGGAGTTTTTACACTCTCGGCTCAATCGTTGCACGATGCAAAAATTTATTTGATTTTTGTCTATCTTTTTGATATAATTTAATGTTAAGATAGATATGTTGTGCGTTTAATATTTCTCGTTAGCTGTGATACCGTTACTTTCCCATAAAAGCCTTGTTTCAGCGTGGTTATCCTTTGACGGATTAAAGTTAATGGGCTTGGGGCCTCAATAGCCACGGGAAAGTTGGAAACGGAACTTTAGTAACAACATACAGCTCCCCAATTCTAATCTTCGGCCCCCAAACCCAAACCACCCCCGTAACCAACATAACAATAGACCAACCAAACCTAACATTAGCAGCAAACGACACAACCCAACTTACAGCAACAATAACCCCGCCAAACGCCACAAACACCAACATAACCTGGTCTTCCAGCAATAACAGCGCAGCAACCATCGATGCCCAAGGCCTTGTAACAGCAATATCCCCGGGCACAACAACAATAACAGCAACAACCCAAGACGGCAACCATACAAACCACATCACAATAACCGTACGTCCACAAGGCTTTATCCAATCGCTAACCATAGGCAACAATTATGTTCAAATAACAGGCACAGCAAATGACAATCAAGAATTGGTTTTTAACATAACACAACAGCAATTTGGCCTGCTGCAAGACCATATGAATTGGGTCCGTGGCGATATAATTGCCATGGATGCCCACCAAGGCCATCTAACTTTTACAAATCTCCACGGAAGTTGGGAGCTCGGCATTGGAGAAGAAGCCGGGTTTTTTACCGGACACATCATTTTTATTCAAGGTCATAGCAGGGTATATACTATCGTTGTTAATGTAATGTAACGGAACCATCATTTAACATAGGGCCCTCTTTTAGCTCGCTCAATAACGTCAGCAGGCTTTAACCCGCAATCTCCTCGCTTAATCATTACCTTAACTATAAAGGGGCTTGTTTGGGGTATGCTCCTTATGGGCATAAAAAGTGCCTTGGTAAGTAAACATAGGTTAATTGTAGATGAGGAAGTAGTGGCTGTGGTTGGGCGCATATTCAAAATGCGTCTTGGATAGAGAAAAATCAAATAATTTTACATGACGCAACGTAGAGCCGAGAGCGTAAAAACTCTCGGCTTTTTTGTTGCCAAAACAGAGAGCAGAGAGGAGGCTCTTAACTATGCTCTGCTCTTATGAACTGCACCAATTTTACTCCTGCTTCTTCGGGAGTTAGCCATGCAAACACACACCTATTTGAATTATACAGATATATTATAGCGTACTCGAAAGTTTTTGCTGAAATTGAAAGTATGTACGCAACATCAAATCTATTTACCCACTTGACAACACTCCACAAGTGTCAACTTGAAAAGTCGGCTTATCTATTTCGATATAAAGAAACTCGGTAAACAGCTTAAAAACTGGGTATACTGATTTTTGTAAGATGCGGTTTGGAGCAGGGTAACAATCAACTGCACCAGCAAAAAACGACCTGGTTTTATGTTGATGAATTTCACCTCTTGCTGAAAGAGGAGCGGGCCGCCGCTCACTCCATAGAAAGCTGGTTTTGCCAAGCACGAAAACAAAAAACACCACGCAGATTGTCTGTAATGGTGTTTTTGTTTTGATTATTTTTTATCTGTCGTCAGTGGTTGCCCTGACAATTCAAGGCGCACAAGGGATTTGCGCAAGGCTACTTTTGCCCGCATCACATCCGTTTCTGCCCGCTTTTCTTCAATGTGGCGGTTTGCACGTTCTTTGGCCTGCCTTGCCCGCTCGATATCAATATCTTCGGGCAATTCAGCCGTTTCGGCAAGCACAACCACTTCACGCTGGTTAATTTCGGCGTAGCCGCCAAAAACCGCCATGGTTTCAATTTTTTCATCCTCGTAATAGCGTAACACGCCATGGTCAAGTACGGTTACAACGGGCTCGTGCCCGGCAAGTACGCCAATTTGCCCATCAATAGTTTGCATAATTACCATGGTTACATCTTTATCCACAGCCATTTTGCCGGGGGTTACAATTTTAAGGCGAAACTTTTTTTCAGCCATGGTAAACCCCCCCTTATTAATTAGCTTGGCTTGCTTTATGCTTTTCTAAAACATCATCAATGCTGCCAGCCATTAGGAAAAGGCCTTCCGGAATATGGTCATGGCGGCCTTCCAGGATTTCTGCAAAGCCACGCACCGTTTCCGTTACAGGCACATATCGCCCGGGGAAGTTGGTAAACTTTTCCGCCACAAAGAAAGGTTGGGAAAGGAAGCGTTGCACCTTTCTGGCGCGGGCAACGGTGATTTTGTCCGCCTCGGATAATTCATCCATGCCTAGGATTGCGATAATATCTTGCAATTCCTTATAGCGTTGCAGTATTTCTTGTACGCCACGTGCCGTTTCGTAATGCTTGTCACCCAAAATCATGGGGTCAAGGATACGGGATGTGGACACCAGCGGGTCAATGGCCGGATAAATCCCTAATTCCACAATAGCACGGGAAAGTGCCGTGGTAGCGTCCAAGTGGGCAAATGTGGTGGCCGGGGCGGGGTCGGTATAGTCATCCGCAGGCACGTAAACCGCTTGTACAGAGGTGATAGAGCCTTTATTGGTGGATGCTATGCGCTCCTGTAGCATACCGATTTCGGTTGCAAGGGTGGGTTGGTAACCTACCGCAGAAGGCATGCGCCCAAGAAGTGCAGAAACCTCCGAACCCGCCTGTACAAAACGGAAAATATTATCAACGAAAAGCAGTACATCTTGCCCCTGCTCATCACGGAAATATTCCGCCATGGTAAGGCCTGTCAGGGCGATACGCATACGTGCACCCGGCGGCTCGTTCATCTGGCCGAAGCAGAGGGCGGTTTTGTCAATAACGCCGGATTCTGCCATTTCGTGGTAAAGGTCGTTACCTTCACGGGTGCGCTCGCCAACACCAGCGAATACGGAGTATCCACCATGCTCGGTGGCTATGTTGCGGATAAGTTCGGTTATCAAAACTGTTTTGCCTACACCAGCACCGCCAAAAAGGCCAATTTTACCGCCTTTTGCATATGGGCAAAGCAGGTCAACAGCTTTTATGCCTGTTTCCAGCATTTCAACGGCAGCTGCTTGCTCGGCAAAGCTGGGCGCAGTGCGGTGGATTCTCCACCTTTCGCTTACGGGCTGCTCTTTATTGTCAATAGCCTCGCCTAAAACGTTAAAAATACGTCCCAAGGTCGCTTCGCCAACGGGTACGGAAATGGCATCGCCCGTGTCAACAACTTCCATATTTCTCGTCAAACCGTCGGTGGATGACATGGCAATGGCACGCACTGCCCCATCACCAAGGTGCTGGGCAACTTCCGCCACAACTTCCCTGTCTCCGGCTTTAACAACAACGGCATTATATAGATTTGGCATGGCATTTTCCGGAAACTTAATATCCAATACCGCACCGATAATTTGGGTTATTTTTCCTGTGTTTTCAGTAGCAGTCAAAATCTCACTCCTTTCATGGAGATGTTTATTCAAGGGCATTTGCCCCGCCCACAATCTCAGAAATCTCCTGTGTTATGGCTGCTTGGCGCACACGGTTAAGCACCAAAGTTAAGTTGCTTATAATGTTTTCAGCATTTTCCGTGGCGGCATCCATGGCGGCCATGGTTGCCCCTTGGCCTGATGCGGCAGATGTTATCAGGGTTTCATACATTGTGGTGCTTAAATATTTTGGTATAACTCTTGTCAAAACTTCGGTGCTGTTTGGCTCAAATTTCACCATGCCACGCACATGCCCTTCCTCTGCGGGAAAATCCGCCGCTGACAAGGGCAAGATACGCACAGATGCGGGTACATAGGTGATGGCAGAAACAAATTCCGTGTAAACCACATGTATTTCGTCCACATCACCGTTTTCGTACATATCCACCAATTCTTTGGTAATATCTTGGGCATCTAATACAGATGGGGATGCGGCAATACCGCCCACATGGCCAATAATAGCGGCTCCGCCACGGCGCAAAAAGTCCCGTGCTTTATTACCAATGGTAAAAAATGTAACAGACTTGCCTTCATCGGACAAACCAAGGGCAACCTGCGCCGCAAGCTTAGTTACATTGGAATTATATCCGCCGCAAAGCCCTCTATCGTTAGCAATTGCAACAACCAATGCCTTTTTAAGCGGCCGGTTGCCTTCAAAAAAGGGAAAGTCCTCCGGGGATATGGTTTCGGCACAGCCGTTTAGAATATCACCAATGGTTTTTTTGGTTAGCTTAAAATATGGGTTTGCCGCATTAAGCCGCCCCCTGGCACGTGCCATTTTGGCACTGGATACTAGGTTCATGGCCTTTGTGGTTTTTTTGGTGGTGGTTACAGAGCGTATCCGAGCCTTAATATCACGACTTGTCGCCATTTACGCCACCCCCATTAATCCTGACCAACTTTAAGCTTTTCTTCCAAATCAGCAGTCAAATCCTGTTCACCGGCCTTGGTTTCTTTGCCCTTCACATCACGCCCAAGCTTAAACTGCTCCACGGCCTTGCGCAACATGGCTTCCAATTCCTTGTCAATCTGCTTCTTTTCACGTATTGCGGCAAAAATATCAGTATGGTTGGTGTGGAAATGGGCAAGCAAATCGGCTTCAAAACTGCCAATTTCTTCCACCGCCACATCGGAAAGGTATTTGTTGGTAACGGCAAAAAGCACCAAAACCTGCTCCTCCACACTCATGGGCTTGTATTGCCCTTGTTTAAGGATTTCTACAATGCGCAGACCGTGGTTTAGCCGCTCCAAAGTATCTTTGTCCAAATCCGAGCCAAATTGGGCAAATGCCGCAAGCTCCCGATACTGTGCCAATTCCACACGGATTGGGCCTGCAATTTGGCGCATAGCCTTAATTTGGGCGGCACCGCCAACACGGGAAACGGAAAGGCCGGGGTTAACAGCAGGACGAATACCGGCGTTAAACATGTCACTTTCCAAGAAAATTTGCCCATCTGTAATAGAAATTACATTGGTTGGTATATATGCGGAAACATCACCCGCTTGGGTTTCGATAACAGGCAAAGCGGTGATAGAACCGCCGCCATAGTCCTTATTAAGGCGTGCTGCACGCTCCAAAAGGCGGCTATGCAGGTAAAAAACGTCACCCGGATAAGCTTCACGTCCCGGCGGGCGGCGTAGCAAAAGCGACATGGCACGGTATGCCACAGCATGCTTGGAAAGGTCGTCATAAACAATTAATACGTCCTTACCTTGCTCCATCCACTCCTCTGCAATGGCAACGCCGCAATAGGGTGCCATATACTGCAAAGGTGCCGTGTCGGAAGCATTTGCCACAACAACGGTGGTATAATCCATTGCGCCGGTTTTTTCCAAAGTGGAAACCACACGGGCAACGGTGGACGCTTTTTGTCCAATAGCAACATATACACACAGCATATCTTGCCCTTTTTGGTTGATGATGGTATCGATGCAGATGGCTGTTTTGCCTGTTTGGCGGTCGCCGATAATCAGCTCACGTTGGCCACGGCCAATCGGCACCATACTGTCAATAGACTTTATGCCCGTTTGCACAGGCACCGAAACCTCTTGACGGGTGATAACCCCGGGGGCAACACGCTCCATTGGGCGGCTTTTATCGGTATTGATTGGGCCTTTACCGTCAATAGGCTCACCAAGGGCATTTACAACACGCCCAATCATGGCATCGCCTGCGGGCACTTCCACCACACGCCCCGTAAGGCGCACAGCATCCCCTTCTTTGATGGCCTCGTCATTACCCAAAAGCACCACGCCCACATTATCCTCTTCCAGGTTAAGTGCCATGCCAAAAACGCCCGCTTCCACAAATTCTAAAAGCTCGCCTGCCATGGCATTTTCCAAGCCGAAAACACGGGCAATACCATCTCCAACCTGTATAACCGTTCCCGTTTGGGAAATGTCCAAACGGGCGGAATATCCTTTTATCTGCTCTTTGATAACAGAGCTGATTTCTTCAGGTCTAAGACTCATATACTAATCTCCTTTATTGCTTATTGCAACACGGTATGTCGCCCGGCGGACAACAACTGCTTCTTTAATTGGGACAACCCAGCCTTCATGCTGGCATCAAACACATACCCGTCCACCTCAACACGAAATCCCGCAATCAAGGTTGGATCCACTGTGATATTAAACTCCACAGTTTTTTCCAGTTTTTTGGTTAGCATGGCGGCAATTTCATCAATCTTACTTTGGGGTAAAGGTGCGGCGGACATTAGCTTGGCAGTTGCAATACGCTTATGGCTTTTATACAGCTTACCAAAATGCTCCAAAATACCGGCAAGCTCGCCTTGGCGGCCACGGCGGAAAATTAGGGCAAAAATACCCATAAAATCATCCGCAACCTTACCTTCAAAAATAGCTTTCATAGTTGCCATTTTGTCATCAGCGGATATGCTAAGATGGTTTACAACCGCCGCAAATTCCGCATCACCTTCAAGTAGGGCAAGTATGTCTTTGCAGGTTTGGTTGTATTCGTCCAGCACGCCTGCGCCCCTTTCCAAAGCAATCTCAAAAAGTGCCTTGGCATAGCGCAAAACAACTATCCTTTCCATACGGCATCCCCCAATTCAGAAATGGCACGGTCAAGAATTTTATCTTTATTCGCCTCATCCATACCTTCGCCCAAAAGCTGTTCTGCCATTAAAGCAGATATTTGTATAATTTGGGTGCGCATTTCATCCTTGGCCTTTTCCTGCTCCCGCTGGATTTCAAGGCGGGCGCGCTCCATAATGCTGCTGGCTTCACCATTTGCAGCTTGGATAATTTCGGCTTCTTTTTCGCCTGCAAGTTTTCTTGCGGCCGCCAAAATCTCCTCTTTTTCGCCTGCAATGGCGGATAATTTGTTTTGGTAGTGCGCCCTTTGCTCTTCAGCCTCTTTCATATCGGCAGCGGCTTTTGCAAGCTCGCCTTCTATGCGCTCCCTACGGTCGTTAAGGAATTTGCGCACAGGCTTGTACAACAACCACGACAGGATAAACACAAGAAAAATAACGTTTACCCATTGTATGGCCATCTGCCCAAGTAAAGATGGGTCAATACGCAAAAACCACGAATCGTTCGTAAGCACTGCAAAATTAAAACTTTCCAACAACGGCCTACCTCCTCTCTAAAAGCTTAGATAACAAATCCAACCTCTTAGCCAAGATAGGGCACATTGTCAACGAATTGGCTAACAAATGGGTTTACGAAAAGGATAATCATAGAAACAGCAAGGCCGTATACACCACCGGTTTCCGCAAGAACAGAACCGATAAGCAAAGTGGAGCGGATTTGGCCGGCGGCTTCCGGTTGGCGGCCTACAGCTTCAACGGCACGGCCAGCCGCAATACCCTGTACAAAAGATGGGGACATACCCGCCAAAACGGCAATGGCTGCACCAATTACAGATGTGGTGATGATGTTAGCGAGGCCGCTAATTGCGGCGATTTCAGCAGTTTGATAAATTTCTGTCATTTTTTTTCCTCCTCAAAGAAAAATACTTTTATTTTTTAATTTGTTGTTGCCGTAATAGATACCTATCTGCGCCAGCCTTAAATCTGGTCGCTTGCGGGTGCTTTTGACATGATGAAATACATAGACAAGAGCACGAAGATATAAGCATGAAGTGCGCCCACCGCAATATCAAAGTAAATCGATAATGCTCCCGGTATACCTATGGTTGCAAAAAACGGGAAAAGCCCATAAATCAAGCCCATAACAATAAGGCCGCCAACCATGTTACCAAACAAACGCAAACTTAGCGAGATGGACTTAGAAAAGTCACTTACCAAATTAAGCGGCATAAATATGGGTACGGGGCGAAAAAATTCTTTTATATATTCGCCCTTTTTCATATTGTGGCGTATCCCCATAAACTGCATTAGGATAACCGTGGTAAAAGCAAGGGGGAAGGTGGTTGCAAAATCCGCCGTGGGCGGCCGCATGCCAAAAATGCCGCTAATGTTGGAAAACATCAAAAACATTAAAAGTCCGAAAAACCAAGAGCCGAAATAAGCATACTTCTTGGTCATAACCCCGGTTGTCATGTTTTCAAAAGCTTCCACCAGTGCTTCTATAATGTTTTGGAAACGGGTTTCCGGTACAGCTTTGAATTTTCTTATTTTTATCCTGGCGATGATGGCAAAAATAATCAAAATGCCGCCAACTATCCATGTGGAAATAAGTGTGTCGTTTATGCTTATCCAGAAGTCGTCGGTTATGTATATCCGAGCGTGCTCTTGAATATTAAAATCCATATAGTCACTCCTTTCCTTTGGTTTTTTTGTTGCTTTTACGACTTTCCAACATCTTGCTTATATAAACGGAGACGGTTAGCGACATTGTGCCCACCAAAGCCCCGAAAATACCAAAAATACCAAGAAAAATCACGGACGCAACAAGTGCAACCCCCGTGAGAACCATGCGGGGCAAATAACTTGCCCCCATATAAATTGATGCTTTGCTTGCATCCATTTCCATAGCTTTGTTTGCAGTGCGTTCCAGCATAAAAATTTTGATGATAGACACCAAAGCCGCCAAAGCCACGCCCAAAGCAAAGCTTATGCGGTTGTGAACTTGTAACTGCAAAGCCATTTCCCACCCAAAAACATTGGTTGTTCGGATGGTTTGTGCCGGCACCAGAAACAAGCCAACAAGCGCACTTGCGGCTGATATTATCAAAACGCCCTTAAGAAGGATTTTTCCCTCAGTTGACAGGTTCATGGTAAACCTACTTTCTGAAATACTCTAATATTGCCTTAAGGATTCGCTGGCTGGCGCACCCGTCCCCGAAGGGGTTTTTAGCCTCAGCCATACTTGTGTGTAGATTTTTGTTCGTCAGCAGCTTTTTAACTGCATTGTAAACAGAATCCGTGTCATCACCACCCAGCACCAAGCAGCCCGCTTCAAGCCCCTCTGGGCGTTCCGTCACTTGTCTAAGTACAACAACGGGCACATTGTGGTGGGGGGCTTCTTCTTGTAACCCACCGGAATCGGTAAGCACCAAATGGCTACGTGACAGTAAGTTGTGCATGTCCACAATGTCCACAGGGTCGATTAAGTGGATACCATCTGCACCCGCCAAAATTTTGCGGGCATTTTCCAGCACCACAGGGGATGGGTGAACCGGGTAAACAACCTCCACATCACCAAAATCCCGCTTGATGGCAAGCACGGCTTTGCAAATATCCTCCAAGGGCTTGCCATGGTTTTCCCGGCGATGAGCCGTCATGGCAATAATCCGCTTTGCCTTGAAATCCAGCTTGTTAAGGGCATCTGCCTTAAAGTGGTAGTCGGGCTTAACCATACCATCAATGGCATCAATAGCCGTGTTGCCTGTTACAAAAATGTGACCATCCGCCACATTTTCGGCTAAAAGGTTGGCTTTTGCCATTTCCGTAGGGGCAAAATGCAAATCGGCGGCAACGCCGGCAATTCTGCGGTTTACCTCCTCAGGAAAAGGGGCGTATTTGTTGTGGGTGCGCAAACCCGCCTCCACATGCCCCAGCCGCACCCGGGAATAGTATGCTGCAAGGCTGGCGGCCATGGTGGTTGTGGTGTCGCCGTGTACCAGCACTAAATCCGGCGCACAGCGACTTATTACATCCATCAGACCATTTAATGCCTTGGTGGTAATTTCTGCTAAATTTTGACCTGCAGTCATAATGTTTAGGTCAAAATCGGGTTTAATGCCAAAAATATCCAACACCGAATCCAGCATATCCCTATGCTGTGCCGTAACACAAACCACCGATTCCACTAAGAGCGAGGCAGATAAAACCCGCACCACAGGTGCCATCTTAATAGCCTCCGGCCTTGTTCCAAAAATACTCAAAACTTTAATCTTATTCAAAATTAAATCACCCGAGTATACTGTTTGGACTTCTTTAAGCTACGTAATTCTTTCACACAAATTTTCATGGTGGAAATTGAGCCGTTTGCGTCCATTACCCGCACTTTTTTCAAGTTTGGCTTAAACACACGCTTTGCACGGCGGGAAACACGGCTTCTTGTCATGCTGATTTTGCGACCAGTCATCACGCCTTTGCCCGAAATATCACATCTTGCAGCCATAATACACCTCCTCAACTTTACATTCTGCCTGATTTGCACAGACCTAACAGACAGTATACCAGAAACCGCCAAAGATTGCAAGCTAATTTTAATAATTTTAGCAATTGACTTTTGCCGGTAGCAAAATGTATAATTAGACGGGAGCCATCAGTTAAAACCCATAACCCCCGCCAATGAGAGGAGAATTGGAATGACAAAAACCCAAGAAAACAGAAACTTTATGAAATGTCCAGATTTTTCCAAGGGCATGAAAAAAACCGACCAGCAAAAAGGTGTGGAGCACCCACCACATGGCAAAGCGGTAACGGGCAAACTTATCACCCTACCGCCTTTTGATAGCGTGGTAATTAATGACAGTTATACTAATTTACTGGACACACGCCGCTCTGTGCGCACATATGACGCAGATAAGGCCATGACGCAAGCGCAACTGGCCTATATGCTGTACACCGCCTTTGGAATACAGGAAATTAAGGGCAAAAACGGCGAAGCATCCACCCGGCCCGCACCCAGCGGCGGCGCACGCCATGCTTTTGAAATTTATATAACCGTGCAAAATGTGGAAGGGTTAGAAGAAGGCTTATATCGTTATGTTCCCACAGAAAATGTGGGCAAAAAGGTAGTGGCCGTGGAATTTCTCGGTGGGATTGACAACTACAAAGAAACCACCACCAAAATGCTTGCAAGCCAAGGGTGGAGCAAGGATGCGCCTGCAATTTTCTTCATCACATCCCTGCCCTATAAGGCAGAATGGCGTTATGGCGAAATGGCCCACCGTGTTGTTTTAATAGACCTTGGGCACGTGGGGCAAAACATTATGCTTTCCGCCGTTGCCCTTGGGCTTGGCACCTGCTGTGTTGCCGCCTTTGACCAGGAAATAGCAGATGCAACCCTGAAAGTGGATGGTAATGACGAATTTACAGTATATGCCATCCCTATCGGCACAGCAAAATCATAATAATTCAAACAAAAACGCCATTGCGGCCAATTGGCAATGGCGTTTTTTGCTTCTAAGTTTTGAAATAGGACACAAGCTCCCGTAAAACTTCCGCTTGCGAGTTAAGTTCTTGGCTGGCTGATGCAGTTTCTTCCGATGCCGCCGAATTTGCCTGCACAATCTTATAAATCTGGGCAAGGCCATCGTTTATTTGGGATATGGCATAGGCCTGTTCTCCCGATGCGTCGGAAATACTGCTTATAATCTCCGTAACATCACTAACTCCCGTCACAATGGCATCAAGGGATGTGGCTGTGTCGCCGGCAATGTTAACACCGGCATCCACACGGTCGATGGAATCTTGAATAAGCGTGGTAGTTTCCGTTGCAGCGGCTTGGCTGCGGCCCGCCAATGTGCGCACCTCATCAGCCACAACAGCAAAGCCCTTGCCATGCTCGCCTGCCCTTGCCGCTTCCACCGAAGCATTTAGGGCAAGCAAATTCGTTTGGAAGGCGATATCCTGAATCGTCTGAACAATCTTGGAAATAGAGCCGCTGGATTCCTTGATTTTCTCCATGGCATCCAACATTTCCTTCATATACTCATTACCCTTAATGGCTGATGTGCTGGACTTTTCCGAAAGATTGCTGGCATTTTCAGCATTTTCGGTGTTTTGCTGGGTTTGGGAATTTACCGTGTTGATAACAGAAACCATCTCATCCACGGAACTTGCTTGCTCCTGCGAGCCATTTGCCAATTCCACAGCAGCGGCGGCAATCTGTGCGGCCCCCGTCAAAACTTGTTCTGCCGCCACGTTTATTTTGGACATTGTTTGATGCAGGGTGTTTGTTATATGGTCCATAGACGCTTTCACATCGGCATAATCACCCGCCATTTCAAGGCTTACACTGCGCCTTAGATCGCCTGCGGCAATTTCGCCCAAGCAATCTTTAATTTCCTGCATGTATTTGGGGATGATTGACACATACTCATTAAAATCTGTTTTTATTGCCAAAAAGTCCCCTTGATAATCACCGGCCACCTGCGGCGGGCTAAAGCTACCCGTATTAAGCACGGCAATAGAATTGCGGATTTCTGTAATTGGCGCATCCACGGCCGCAAGTATGCTGTTAAGTCCGGCAATCAAACCCTGCCAAGAACCGGCAAAGCGTCCTGTATCCATGGAAAAGGCCATATCACCCTTGTTTGCCCGTTCCACCACATTTTCAATGGCATCGGCAATGCCTTTAATACCATCACGCAGGCCATCCACGGCTTGGTTGATAAACGCCTCTTCCCCGGGGAATTGGCGTATGGCGGCATCAAAGTCACCACCCACAATTTCTGAAAGGCAAGTCAAAATTTCTTGCTTGGAATTGGTATGGTGTTGCACCATTTCGTTTATGCCGCTGACAATTTTGCCATAAGCCCCTTCATATGAGCCGGTATCAGCTAAATGTTTGTAGTTGCCTGCCAAATGGGCATTGTGCATGGTGGTAATATCCTGTATCATATTCTCAACAATATCTAAATTACGGTTAAATTCGCTGTCAATTTTGTCCAAGCCAAAGGAATCATCTGCCTTTTCATTGGTGGCAGAGTTAGCCCCCCCTCGTGCAATAGCCACCGAACGGGCATTAAAGGTGGCAACAGAACGGTTGACGGTGCCACGGATTAGGCGGGACATGGAAAGCATTGTAAACACAGCAGCCAAAGCCAAAACAGCAACCACGGTAATCAAAATGGTCCACAAAATCTGCATTACAGGTCCGTTTACAACACTAGTGGGAACAACGGCCACCAACGACCATCCCGTGGCTCGCAATGGAATGTACATATAGTAAGCAGCAATGCCCATATGGTCATCTGCTTGAATAATATCATCAGGGTTGGCACGCAGTTGGTTTACAATTTGGGCATAATCCGGTAGAATTGCCACATTTTGCGCCCCTTCCGCTGTGCTTGCAAGGTAGGGGTTGGAATGCCTAATGGCTTCTCCGCCGGGGCCTATGATATTCAAAAAACCATCCGCACTGGCTTCCAGCCTATCCACCATGGCATAAAGGGTATCCAATTCAATATTCATGGATAAAACTGCCCCAACACCGTTAAGATTAGGGATATGGCGCACAATTGTGGTTACAAAGCCACCCGTTGCCATGTTTACATACGGTACGGTTATGGCGATGGCCCCGCCGGCAGCCACTGCATCCCTCCACCAAAAGCGGTCAGCGGCCATGCGGCCGTCCGCTCCAACAATCCAATAGGCAGGGTCGGTGGGCGTCCATCCGGTGCTGTCATAAAACCCACCATAATCAGTTGCAAGCCAAATAGATTCCACGAAGTAATATTGAGCCGCTAAAAATTCAAACATACCAACCAAATCGCCCCTATCCATATGATGTACGATATATGATAGGTTTTCCACGATTTGATTACTTACATCAAACCAAGCATCAATTTCCAAGGCGTAAGCTGTTAGCTCGTTTTGCTCCATTTCTATCACGGTTTCATGAACAATGCTCCGCACTATGGTGTTTACCACCACAAAAGCCAAAGCAACACCAAGCAGAGAAATGATGGCGATTCCAAGTAATAGCTTGTGAGAAAGCTTAAAATTTCTCATACCGGACATAGGCAATCCCCCCTTATAAATTTAGAGTGTGTTAACATTAATATTTCATCTATATTATACCACAAATTACAACAAATTACAACAAAAACTTTCAAGTTTTCCTACCTACTTACTTGGATAATTTTTCCAAATCGCACCCGTTCACGAAAGCGCGCCTTATCATAAATACGGCAAAAACGCCATTGCAAACCACTGCGCAATGGCGTTTTTGTTTATTTGGAAATATACCTAATAGCAGTGATTGGATGGCGCAAAAGCATCCTTGGCCCTGCCCAGCGCATTACGTTGCGCATTTTTTCTTTCATATCGGGTTTGTAGCAGGGTTTTGGGCATTTTCTGCAAGGTGTGCCTTCTTCAATGCGTGTACAATGGTCGGCACGGGCGTTGGCGTAGGTTAGCAAGGCTTTACAGTCCCCACACAGCAAGCCACGGGGCGTTGCATGGTTTTTGCGGCAATACATAAAAACCATCTTTTTAACCGTTTCCTTTTTCCATTTAAGCTCTTTTTGCCATGTAGGACTCAATTTCATCCACTTCCTTGATGATATTTTTACTTAGCACCATATTGCCGTCAGCTGTAACCAAAACATCATCTTCTATACGGATGCCGATTTTTTCATCTGCCACATACAAGCCGGGTTCTACAGTAATATACATACCGGGCACAATCATCAATTCCCCGTCGGTGGATGTGCTGCCGGCACCTACATCATGCACTTCCAGCCCTAACATATGGGAAACGCCATGGTAATAGTACTTGCCAACTTCTTCCTTTTCCTTGATTAAGCCGATTTTGGCAAGCTCTTCTGCATAATAATCCTTAACCGCCTCATTAAGGGCGGAAAATTTTACGCCCGGCTTAATCATGGCAATAACCCTTTTGCCCGCTTCCAACACAATATTGTAAAGCTGCTTTTGACGGTCGGTAAATTTGCCGTTGATGGGGAAGGTGCGGGTAATATCCGCCGAATACCAACCAAAGTCTGCACCATAATCTACTAAAACAAGGTCCCCGTCCTCAATTTTGCAATTATTGTCGTGGTAATGCAGCACGGTGCCGTTTATGCCTGCCGCCATAATAACACTAAACCCTTTGCGGCAGTTGTTTTTTCTAAAAACATAGTCAAGATGGGCTTCCAATTCATATTCCGCCATGCCAGGCTTGGCATTGTCCAGCAAAGCAAGAAAACCTTCGCCGGTAACGTCCACAGCCTTTTGCAGCATTGGTATTTCGGCAGCTTCTTTAACAAGGCGCAAGCCGCCCAATATTGGATGGGCATCAACAATTGTAACAGCCGGAAACTTCTCCCGCACACGCTTTGCCAAATCCAATTCCGGTGTGTTGGCGGCGGTTAAGCTGCGGTTTTCCAAGTCCAAATAAAGGGTTTTGGCACGGCCACGCACAAAAGCCGTTGCAATGCCAAGGGTGCGCCCGTCCCCTTCCAGCTCCAGCTCATCTATGTATGCTGTATGCTCTATTCCCGAAAGCTCCTTAGCTTTTTCGGGCAAAAGGGGTGCGCCGCCCCACTTTGCGGCAACTTCATCATAACGTTGAAGGTAGATGCGGCTAATAACATCACCTTTAATATTTTTGGTTATCATCAGGGCAAGGCCGGGCTTGTCAATCCCCGTTAAATAGAGAAAATTGCGCTGCGGGCTGTAATCATAAAAACGATCCCCCCGCATAACGGGTGCTGCGCCGGAACAAATGACAAAAGCACTGCCATTCTCCATCAAGTCGGCAAATTTTTTGCGGTTGCCCACATAAAATTCTTTGTCAATTTTCATTTAAATACCTCCGAAGTAAATTTTGATAATACTATTATAAACCATTGGATAAAATATTGCAATGGCAGTTTTGGGGGGTGTTAAAATTTGCACAAAAGCTTGCTTATGGTGGTTTTTTGGGTTTATGTTGCTTTGGTGCTGTCCGCTACCTTGTTTGTGTTTCGTGGCTCGCCTTATGCACCGCTGGAATTAAACCCCATTGCATCCTACATAAGAGCCGCAAATGCCCCCGCCAACCTCGCCCGCATGGAAATTATGGGCATTGCCCTAAATATTGCCATGTTTGTGCCTTTGGGGTTACTTACCCCCATATTATGGCGCAAAATGGCAAAATTACACCGCATTGCCGCCCTGTTGGCAGCATCCACCCTGTTTATCGAAACCACCCAGCTATTAACCGCCCGTGGCGTTTTTTCATTGGAAGATATGTTGCACAACACCATCGGCGGCTTGCTGGGTTTTTTTGTATTCAAAATCCTTAAAGCCGATGTGCCGCTTCCCAAGTAAACACAGAAAGCCCCGCACCATAATGGCTGGGAGCAATCTATGAAGTTTTGCAAAGTTTGTTACGCTTACAAAATTATTTAACACGCCCAAAATCCGAAAACGCCTTAAACCTTTTAAGGCTTTCTATTACATAGCTTAGCTGATGCTCGTCAAAGGTATTAATTATACCGATGGCCACATCCTGCTTTATGGCTTTTGGGCTTAATTCCCTTTCCGGCTTGGCGTTGGTGTTTTCGCCAAGCACAAGCCTGTGGCTGGCTCTGGGCATTAGCATTTCCTTTATGTCTTGGTTTAACAGCTCGCATATCCTTATTGCGGTTTGCAGGCTGGGCGTGCGCTTGCCTTTTTCAATTAAACCCACATATCCGGTGGACATGCCAAGAAGCTTGGCAAAGGAGTTTATGGTATACCCACGCTGCTTGCGCTCTGCACGTACATTAACGCTGAAATTTGCGATTTCCGTTTCAAACCTTTGATGCTCTGTCACTTCCGTATAACTTACCGGATCGGGGGTTGATTCTAATTTTGTCTTTTGTTTTGACATTTGTTCTTCCTCCATTCAATTATAGTATTGACATATTTTGATTTATTATGGCTTAGATTGATAAGCCTTGAATTTAGAGAGGTGGTTATGTAACTTGCAATACGCCGCCAATTATAACGGGTTTAGCCCGCAATGATGGGGTGACGTGGGGTGTACAGCTTTATTATAACTTATTGATATGGCAATTGCAAGCATTTTTCTAAAAATACAGAGAAAAAAGAGCCATAAGCAGACTCTTTTTATGTGAAATTAGAATTTATACTGTTTGGTATTTCTTTTTTGTACTTATTCGCACAGCTCTTCCGGTAATTCGATACAAGCACTATTCGGTATAATCTTAGGTGGAATTTTTTCAATGGGACCAGCACCAGCGTTAATTGCAAAACTAAATGTTAATACCAAAACCAAAGCTACACTTATTATTCTTTTTTTCATCTAAAATTACCTCCAAAAGTTATTTCATCCACAATATCAGCCCTTAGGGATTTAACCTCCAAAGCCTTCACCCTTGCCTCATTTTTCGTGTGTGCAGCAATAAGTGCATCACAGTAGTATAGCACTCTAAAATAGTCATACTTTCCAATTAGATAAGGGATGGTTATGTTTTCTATATATGCTATTGACCGCTCTTCCTTCAAGTTAAGCAGGTGGGATAGGGAGTTAAAAAGCAATGTGTAATGCTCGTCACCCTCCGACAAAGCTTTGGCTTGAATAAGTAGTGGTTTATACCGGGAACCCTTTTTCATAGCGGCCAAACAGCGAATTTTGCAATATATACTTTCAAGTTTATCGCTACTTTCACCAAAAGCTGTAATTGACTGCTCAAAATATGTTAGGGCTTTCTCCGGGTTGCCCATTTGGAAATAAGAAATCCCAAAATTGTGCAACGCTATAGCAATGTTGTTTTTATACCCGAGATTCCTTGCTCTGTCCAAAGCCTTTTCCAACACCGACAAGGCAGCTTCGTTTTGCTTTAACCTTATGTAATTAGCTGAAAGTGCACCATCCAAGTGCATGCCTATCACACTTGTCATGCCATTGTCAAACTCATTATAAATCCGCAAAATTGTGTTTATAGAGAGTACATATCTACCCAACCTTGAATAACAAATGGCTAAGTTGTAATAAAGCAAAGGTTCGTTTTCAAGGCCATCAACTTGCAGGCTTAGGGCTTCTAAATAAGATTTAAGTGCCTCGTTATAGCGGCCTTCAAAAGCATTTAGCGACCCAACCGTGTATCGTAGGTGGTATTGTGCTTCACAACCCGCCCCCTTAGCAATATTTTCCACGGCCTCCAACAATTCTCTCGCTAGGGTAATATCCTTTTCTTCCATGGCTTGTTTAGCTCGAAATATTTCGTATATTATGCGCAAGTCTTTCTCAAAAGGCAAGTCGGCAATAATGGATAATTCGTCTTGCACCTTGCGGCCTTCTTCAATACGACTTTCCTTAATATAATTCCGCCAAACGTGAAGCCGCTTCTTAAAAGCCGCAAGCTCATCATCCGTTAAGGGCGCACCCTCCACCCCCATTAGCTTTTTCAAAGCAGCAATCTGATGGGCGCTGTAATGCTTTTTGCCATTCTCAATGTCACTAATCTTGGATAGGGCACAACCCAAGGTTTCAGCAAACTTTATTTGCTTAAAGCCCTTGTATTTCCTAATCTCACGTAGCTTTTGGGCTATGGTCGGTTTCTGTTCATTCACCTACATACAACACCCCCTTTGTTGCATCAGTCCGTTTCTTGTAAATATTATAAAATACTTTTAGCATTTTTGCAAGTGTTTTTTGTGCTGTACGTAAGTTTTTTTGATAGGCGTTACGGAAGGGCAAGCAAATTCCCCTTGACATTTACACGGAGTTTGTTATAAAATCAAAATCGAGGTGATTATCATGGAAACAATAAATAATGTAATTAATAATGTGGAGCAAGTTATTGTAGGCAAAACCGACGAGGTAAAGCTGGTTGTATCCACCTTGCTGGCGGGCGGCCATGTGCTTTTGGAAGATGTGCCCGGCACAGGCAAAACCATGCTTGCCAAGGCTCTTTCCGCTAGTTTTGATTGTGATTTTTCCAGGGTGCAATTTACCCCGGACCTGTTGCCAAGTGAGCTTACAGGTATTAACTTTTACAATCCCAAAACCGGGGATTTTACCTTTCGCAAGGGTTCGCTTTTCGGCAATATCATCCTTGCGGATGAGATAAATCGCGCCACACCCCGCACCCAGTCCGGCCTATTAGAAAGCATGGAGGAACGGCAGATTACCGTGGACGGGCAAACCTATCCCCTGGAAGCCCCCTATTTCGTAATTGCCACCCAAAACCCCATCGAAACCCAAGGCACCTTCCCCCTGCCCGAGGCGCAGGCGGATAGATTTTTGCTACAACTTAATTTGGGCTATCCCACCGCCGCAGAAAGTGTAAACATTATCAAAAAATTTGTGGGGGACGAGCCTTTGAAGGCAGTAAAGCCCGTGTGCAGCAAGGAAGATTTGTTGAAGATGATGGAAGATGTGCGCAAAATTTTCATCCATGATGATGTTTATAAATATATGGTGGATTTAGCCGAAGCCACCAGAAACCACGAAGCTACCGCCCTTGGCGTGTCCACCCGTGGTGTATTGGCCCTTGCCCGCATTTGCCAAGCCTTTGCCTTTGTGGGCGGGCGGGATTTTGTAACCCCCCAAGATGTACAGCATTTGCTGCCATATGCCTTCCCCCACCGCATTGTGATGAAAGGGGGCTTGGGCAACCGCCAAACCGCTGCCCGCAGCGTGGTGGAAGAGGTTGTGCAAACCATACCCGCCCCTGTAGAAAACTGGGAAAAAGGGCGATAATTATGGTTATTATCTTTATGGGTATTGCGGTGTTCGGGCTGTTTTCTTTGCAGGAATTTGTCTACCGCAAGCTGTGGCATAAAAAACTTGGTTTACATATGCGCTTTTCATCCAAAGAAGCTTATGAGGGTGAAAGCGTAGCTTTGATTACAGAAATTGATAACAAAAAACCCTTGCCCCTGCCCTATGTTTTTGTAAGCTACAACCTTTCCCACAATTTGGTATTTGGTGACAAGCAGGCCCAACAAGGGCAAAACGAGCAATCGGAGATTTTTGGAATAAAGGCCAACCAAAACCTGCAGCGTAAACGGGAATTTGTTTGCGCAAAGCGGGGCTTTTACCGCCTGCGCAATATACGTTTGGTATCCAACGACCTGTTGCATGCCCAGCGTTACGCAAAAGCCGATAAAAGCCATAGCGAACTTACCGTGTTCCCTAAAATGCTCCCAAATGCCGCCCAAACCGACCTGCTTTATAAAAATTTAGATGATGTGATACTGTCCAACAGCTTAATAAACCCCGACCCTTTTGAGTTTAAGGGTATAAGGGAATACCAGCCCACCGACAGCCTAAGAAGTGTGAATTTTAAGGCATCCGCCGTGGCTGGGCAAATGATGGTTAATATACACGCCCCAACCAATGCCAAGCGGTTGGAAATTATCCTTAACCTACAACCCAACACAACCGACCATGATTATGATGATAGGGAGCAGGCAATACGCCTTGCCGCCACGGTCGCCCACCGCTATATCCACGAAGGGGCGCAGGTTGGGCTAATATCCAACGGCAGGGATTGTTTTGATGGCAGGCAAACCCATGTGCGCAGCAGCAGCAACCCTGCCCATCTGTACAGCATTTTGCAGGCCCTTGCTTATGTAAACCTTACCGCCAAAATGGACCCCATTGCCCCACTTTTGGATGATTTGCGGGATGATGGAGCAGTATACCTAATCATCAGCCCATACCAAGGGGATGATTTGCAAAATGCCCTGCACCACATGGCAAACAGGGGCATTGCTTATGTTGAGGAGGTGGTAACTTGATATCGATAGTAGCCAAACGGCAACGCTTAGCAGACCTTTTAGCGGCTTTGGCAGTTTTTGTGCTGGTTTTTAATGTGCTAACCATATCATATATCGGCTTCTTTAATAATCCCGCCATCCCTTGGACATATTTATTTGCCGCCGCCCCCTTCCTTGCGTTTTTATATTTTAGGGAGCGGGTGCCTAATTTTTCTATCCTTATCAGTATTTATGTATTTATGTTTTTTATGTTGTTTATTATATTGCTGCCCATTGGGATGGCACTTTTGTTTTGTGGTGTTGGGCTTATCATTGGCGCAATATTAAGGGTAAATGGCAGGGCTTTGCGCCTTACACAGCAAGCTGCTTACGTTTTTTTTGCAGGCTTTTTGGTTATGTTTATCGCATCCGAAGCCTTTTTGGACCAAGTGCCGTATCTAAGCCGTTTTGTGGGCGTTTCCGCTTTGGTGTGCCTTTTGTCCATATTCTTACAAGTTTATCTTGTAAATTTTGACCTTGCCCTGCAAAAAAGCCGTAAAACCGATACAGATGCCGGCCAAGGCGTTATGGCATTGGCAAAATCCACCACATCCGGCTTTTTTGGCACAGTTGCTGTTATTGGTGGTATTTTGGCGGTTATCCCCGTTGGGGCAATGCTTTTTGGTCTTCTAAGCGGCTGGATGAGTGCTTTCCGTAGCTGGCTTGCGGGCTTTTCCCCTTATCGGCATATGGGTGGCCAGATGATGGATGTAACAATAACCGGCACACCCACAATATTTGATGTAGAGGATTACGGCCTTTTTGGAGAAGAGGGCGTGCTGTATATGTATTACGAGCCGGGCACAAACGCCATCCTTTATGCCGTTGTCGTTATATTCTTCCTTGTGGTAATCCCCCTCGGCGCATTTCTTTTGCACTTTTTTACCAAGGGCAGGGACAAGGCAAAGCAAGCAAAGCGCAGGCAAGGTGGTGTGCAGGACAAAGCAGCAAACCGCAAGTTCCGTTTTAGTGATATTACAGACCTGCTTGCCCGTGACAAAGGCCCAAAACACCCTGTGCGCAAAGCCTATATTAAAAAGGTGCGCAGCCATATTAAGCAAGGTGTTGCGGTAAAACCCCACCACGCAACGGATGTGATTGCAACCAGCATACGCCCCAATGAAAACATAGATGACCTTACCAAAACATATGAGCAAGCAAGATATGGGCAATTGTAGGGGGCGGCCATTGGCCGCCTTTTTTATTTTGTTAAAAAGTTTTATTTTTTCATAAAAAATATCTTGACAGTGTAAAGTTACTGTGCTATAATCTTTACAATGACAAGATTATAGATCAACTAAAAGTCAACCAATGGTTGATTGAATTTAGGGCAACAGGCTGGTATCATAGAATTTAAGAGGCTAACAGCGTAAAGATTGGAGGTTGTTTATGAGCAATAAATCCTACCATCACGGTGATTTGCGAACGATGATGATCGAGAAAGGGTTGGAGTTAATTAATAAAGGGGGTGTTGGCGCCCTATCCTTGCGCAAGGTTGCTGCCACCTGCGGCGTTAGCCATGCTGCACCATACAGCCACTTCAAAAGTAAGGATGAGTTGGTAGAGGCCATCGGCAACCATGTTGCAGGAAGATTTGCCAATGCCCTTAAAGTGGCAGCAGGCGAACCGTCAATAGATGGGCTTGTAAACTTAGGCTGGGCATATGTGCTGTTTTTCGCCGAAAACCCCCAGTATTATGACTTTGTTTTTGTAAACGGTGATGTGATAGTGGGTGATGTGCCCTACGAACCATATGACTTTTACAAAGAATACATGAAACAATTAATGGAAAATATTGGGCACCCGCAAGAAGCACAGCGAAACACTTTTATAGCCCAATGGGCATTAATACATGGGCTAACAGCCCTTGCTGTAATGGAAAGCCCACAACAACCCCATACATGGGAAGTAAGGGTAAGGGAAATTTTAACAAAAAATTATATAATCACCACGGGAGGGTATTAAAATGTTAAACCTACTTAAAAGCAACAAAATGTTTCGCTGGCTTTTATCCTATCAAATTTTTTCGGGGCTTGGGGGCGGGATATTTTCGCTGTTTATGCTGCTTTCCGTCCACTTGTTATATGAAAACCCCATGTACACAGGCATTGCGGGCATGTTAATTGCCGGCCCGCAAATCCTTTCCTTTGCCGTTGGGCCTGTGGTGGATAGGCGCAACAAAGTAACCATAATGCGCATTACAACCCTTTTGGAATTTTCCGTGCTTGCAGTTTTGGCATTTACCCCAATTTTGGAAAGTGTGGGCGTTATGGCTTTGTTTACTGCCGTTCTACTTTTCTCCTGCGCTGCGCTTTTTGAAGGGCCCGCAGGCACAGCATTGCTGCCCCAAATTGTGGATGAAAACCAGATTGTGGAAGCTAATTCCCTAGTCCAAATCGGTGCCATGTCCGGCGGTATTTTGGTTGCCATAGGCTTGTTCTTTGGGCTGGGGGATACAGGTATGGATTTAACCCTAATTTACGGCGTTTCGGCGGTATTTTTGGCATTAGCCTTCATAGTATCTTTATTCATTAAAGACCCCAATGCAAAAACCGCAAAAATCGCCCCCAAAACCAGCTATATGGCTGATTTGCGGGAGGGCGGCAGGTTTATCCGCAGTAATGTACTTCTTTTTATCACCATTGCCCTTGTGGTGCAAATGTTTGTTATTGAAATGGCAGGTGTAAACCGCCCTGCATTTTTGGAATATCACGTGGGCAGCCAAGGCTATATTGTGTTTGCTATGACAAGCCTTGTGGGCGGCATTGTGGCATCGGCTTTAATGGGTGCTTTGGGCAAAAAGGTTAAGGCAGGGCATTTGATTTTTGTTCTATACATCGTTTCGGGAGCTATACGTATTGTTTTCGCCCATGTTTTGCCTCACAGTTATGCCGGCGGCCTTGTAACCATGGTTTTCTACGCAACTTTGGGCTCCGCCCTTGGCATCACAATTTCATCCCTGCAACAAAGGATGCCGCAAAAGGACATGGTTGGGCGGGTTGGCACCCTTTCAAACACCTTTGGCTCCATCGCTTTTACCCTTGGGGCATTGGTTGGCGGGGTTTTAGGCGGCATTGTAGCGGATACCGCCCATGTATTCATCTACCAAGGCATAACCTATATAGTCATTGGTTTGTTTATAATACTAATCCCCAGCGTGCGCAAACTGCCCAAAATAAACGACCTTAAAAAGCCGGAATAACTCACAAGTACAGGCTCCAATAATCAGGGCATGTTGACACTAATTCATCATGCCCTATTTGGATTGTTTGCCGAACTTTTTACGGCTGTAATATTCCACAATTTCATCAAAAACATCTTTTAGGATGGCGGCCATGGGTATTGCCATAATCATCCCCAAAACCCCGGCCAGTGCCGAGCCCACAGTGATGCTGATAATAACCAAAAGCGGGCTAAAGGAAAAGGATTCGCCCATTAAGCGGGGCTGGATGATATTTGCGTCAATTTGCTGTATAACAAACAGCACGGCTGCCGCAATAAGCCCCGCTGTAAAATCCTGGGTAAAGATAACCACAATAACAGCAATAATTGTGCCGAAAAGGGAACCGAAAATGGGGATATAGTTCAAAATGCCCAGCATTATGCCCAGCACCAAAGCGTGGGGTGACCCCATTATCCACAGGGCAATTGTGGCAATTGTGCCAAGTATAAAACCATCAATGGTTTGGGTGCGTATGTACAGCCTAAAATAGCGGCTTAGCCGCCTGCCTGCCGCCATAGCAGATTCGGAAAAGTTTTTTGGGGCAAAAATGCCCAAAAGCTTGGCAGCAAGGGCTTTGATACGGTCCTTTTCCGCTAAAATGTAAATGGATGAAATAATGGTGATAAGCCCGCCGAAAACCGTTGTGCCAACGCCCATTATATTGGTCAAAAACTGCATCCACTCCTCTGCTGTTAGATTTAGAAAAAAACCGCCAAGGGCATTGCCAATCTCGTCCAAATCAATTGTAAACAAGCCAAGGTTATTAAAGCTTTCCACAACTGCCAAAACCCTTGCCCAGTTTGCTTCCCAGTCATTAATAAAAGTGGTTATGCTGTTAACAACTTGGGGGATAATAAGGATAAGTGCCAGCGTTAACAGCCCCGCACCCAAAAGCATGGTGGTTAGGATGCTAAGCATGCGCTGTTTACGCTGGATAAACTTGTTTTTGCTGCGGGCATAAAGTTTTTGCACCGCACCGCAAGGTATGTTGATTATGTAGGCCAGCAAAAAACCGTAAAAAAACGGCGAAATTATGGCCCAGGTGGCTGCAACAAAATCACCAAAAACCCCAAGCGAGCCTGAAATGCGAAAAGCGATTATAAGTGCCAGCCCCACCAAAAAGTAGGGCACCAAGGTTTTTAATTTTTCCAGTATTTGAAATTTTGTCATGTCTATCCCCTCCTGCCCCTAATTATATCACGATTTTTGCCCCCGTCAATATACCCTTGCAAAATTTATGAAAATGTGATAGGATATTTGGAAAGAATGCTGGTATGTGGTAATTTTTGGGAGGTATGTATATGCTTGATATAAAAACTTTGCGAAACGATTTTGATACATCGGCCGGTGCATTGGCACGCCGTGGCAAGGGCTTTGATTTAACACCGTTTTTGGAGATGGACGAACGCCGCAGGGCGTTGATTTTGCAGGTGGAAGAGCTTAAAGCAAAGCGAAACGCCGCATCCAAAGGCGGGGCAGAAGCGCGGGACGAAATGCGGGAGCTTGGCCAAACCATAAAAGGGCTTGATGCAGAACTTGCCACGGTGGAGGCGGAGCTGGACGGGTTTTTATTACAATTTCCCAACCTGCCAAGCCCCCACACACCAAATGGCATAGATGAAAATGATAATGTGGAAATGCGCAAACACTTGGAGCCCGCAAAGTTTGATTTTGAGCCCATACCCCACTGGGATTTGGGCAAAACATTGGATATTTTGGACAACGAAACCGCTGCAAAAATTACAGGTAGCCGCTTTATGGTACTAAAAGGCGCAGGGGCAACCTTGGAGCGGGCTTTGATGAATTTTATGCTGGATTTGCATACGGAGCAACATGGGTACGAAGTGGTTTTCCCCCAAGTTGTTGCCCACGAACGTTCCATGGTTGGCACAGGGCAGCTGCCCAAATTTGCTGATGATATGTATAAGCTGGAAAATACCGACTATTATCTTGTTTCCACATCCGAAATAACTGTGACAAATATGCACAGGGAAAGTATTTTGGATGGCAACCAACTGCCTATAAGCTACACGGCCTATTCCCAATGCTTCCGTAAAGAAGCAGGGGCTGCAGGGCGGGACACCCGCGGGCTTATCCGCCAGCACCAATTTAGTAAAGTGGAGCTGGTAAAGTTTACAAAGCCGGAGGATAGTTATACAGAGCTGGAAAAACTGACCGGCCATGCCGAAAAGGTGTTGCAGCTGCTGGATTTGCCCTATCGTGTAGTGCGCCTTTGTGCAGGTGATTTAGGCTTTGCCGCCGCTATGACCTATGATATAGAAGTGTGGATGCCAAGCTACAATAGATATGTTGAAATCTCCTCCTGCTCTAATTTTGAGGATTTTCAAGCACGCCGTGCTGCCATACGCTATAAAGATGGCGTTGGCGAAAAGCCCCGGTTTGTACACACCCTTAACGGGTCCGGGCTGGCAATTGGGCGCACCATGGCGGCCATTATGGAAAATTACCAAAATGCCGATGGCACAATAGCCATACCAAAGGCACTAATTCCCTATATGAGGGGGGTTGAGAAGATTGAGCCAAGATAACGGGCAAAACCCGCAACCGCAGGGCAGTTTTTACAATTCCATCGGAATTGGCGGCATTGTGGATAATAAGCGTAAAATTAACAAAGTTTTGCGCCTTGCATCCTTTTCCCCTGATTTTTTGTATGAGCGGGAACAGGACAAAAAAGGGCGCATATTTTTCGACCGCTACAAGTATCTGGGCAGCGGCTTTGGGGTAAGCGTGAAGGGCTATCGCCGCTTACGTGCCAACAAAGAAGGGCAGCTGGTGGAAAAACATACCATAACCGACTGGGGTATTTTTGCACAAGGATATCACGATAATCAAGTAGAAAATGCCTTTGTGGATACGGATGAAGACCAGTTCGGCTTTTGTTTGGCAGAAGATGCAGCATCCACCAATCTTTTTGAATTTCGCATAAACAATATGATGGAGCTTTTAGATAAATACAAAAAAATGCGTAGCAATGCGGAAGTTACCGCATTTGAAAGGGAAATAAAGCATATAAACATGGCAATGCTAATGCTGTACGGCACCGTGCTTTTGCCTGTGGAAAAATGCGGCAACGATAACTGCGAATGCCAACAGCAAGCTGATGAGCAGGCATATAAAGAGCTTGCAGCCCGTGCCCGCCGTGGGGATGCGGAAGCCGAGGCGGATTTTCACCAAATGGTGCGGGAGCAGGAAATGGAGCTATCCCAGCGGCTTGCCGAGGAGGATTTGCTTTCAGTTTTTGAAGGGTATTTTTTGAATATGGTGGAGCAAAGCGGCATCTTCTCCATCCTTGCGGACATTTTAGATGTGACGGAGCTGACCAACGAAGCCACAGGTGAAAAATTGTACCGTATGACAATTTCCGTCACTGATACCCAAACAACCACATATATCAACCAAAGTGACCTGCTGGGCATGCCCATGGCGGGGATGCGGCTTATGGGCATCGGCATGTTGCAAGGCGATGTAAGGGTTACATAATGCGGGTTGATGTTTTGATTGCAGAAATAGGCTCTACCACCACCATCGTTAACGCATTTAACGGCTTAAATGGGTATGATCCTGTTTTTGTGGGTTTCGGGGCGGCAACAACCACCGTATCCGAGGGGGATGTACAAATCGGTCTAATCAATGCCATGGAGGATTTGCGCCGTAATTTGGGCGTGGATGGGCTGGATTATGACCGATTTTTAGCATCCTCGTCAGCGGCGGGCGGTTTGCGGATGACCGCCCACGGGCTTATTTATGATATGACCGCAAAAGCAGGGCGGGAAGCGGCCTTGGGGGCCGGTGCAAATATCCAACTTACCACGGCAGGCAAGTTAACCCCTGATGATTTGGCAGAAATTGAAGCCATTGACCCCAACCTTATTTTGCTGGCAGGCGGCACAGACTATGGCGATAGGGAAACCGCACTATTTAACGCCAAAGCCCTTTGCGGGACAAATATCCACGCCCCCGTGATTTACTGCGGAAATGTGCAAAACCACGCCGCCATCCGCAATATTTTTGATAATGCCGGCCGCAAGCTTTATATAACCGAAAATGTTTACCCCAAGCTGGATGATTTGAATGTAGAGCCTGCCCGAAAACTTATACATCAAGCTTTTGAGGAGCATATAACAAAAGCACCGGGCATGGCGGGGGTGCGTAATTTGGTGGATGGGGCGATTTTGCCCACCCCCGGAGCGGTGATGGAATGCGCTAATTTACTATATAATTTAATTGGTGATTTGGTAGTTATTGACATTGGTGGGGCAACCACCGATATCCACTCCGTTACCGCTGGTAGTGAGGAGATTGCCATATTGCAAACCAGCCCGGAGCCCCCTGCAAAACGCACGGTGGAAGGGGATTTGGGCATGTATGTTAATGCCCGCAATTTAGCAGAAATGGTTGGTTTTGACAAGCTGGCCGACGAAATTAAAATGCCAATTACCCCAATTTTTGAGGATTATCAGCCGGTTCCCCAGTCACCCGGGCAATTGGCGTTGGTCCATAGGCTGGCATATCACGCCGCCGCCATGGCCATCAGCCGCCATGCAGGTGTTTTGCGCCACACCTATGGCCCAAGGGGCCGCCAAACCCACGCCCAAGGTAAGGATTTAACCGCCGTGCGCCACATTGTGGCAACGGGCGGCGCACTAACCCGCTTGCCCCGCCGCCACAGCATAATGGCGGAAATATGCAATATTAACGCATCCGGTACAATACTTTTCCCAAAAGCACCCCAATTGCAAATTTTAGAGGATAGTTGTTATATTATGGCAAGCCTTGGGGTGCTGGCAAAAGCCCATCCCCAGGCAGCAAGCAAACTTTTGCAAAAATATGTGGTGGTGACAAGGCTATGAATCCAAAATTAATTGTTGATTTGAAAAAGTTGGAGCATAACGGGCGGTTTTTAGCGGATTTGTGCCAAAGCCATGGGATTAGTGTGGCGGCGGTTACAAAAGTTTTTTGCGCCCACCCGCAAATGGTGCAGGTTCTGGCAAAGTTGCCTATTGATTATTTTGCGGACAGCCGCTTGGAAAATATTATGGCCTACCCCAAAGGCATTACCCAAAAAACCATGCTTTTGCGCTTGCCAAGCCCAGGCCAAGCCAAGCAGGTAGTGAAGTTTTGTGATATATCCCTAAATACCGAAATTTTTACACTAAGCAAGCTGGATGAAGCCGCTAAAACACTGGGCAAAACCCACGGCATTGTTATTATGGTGGACTTAGGCGACCTGCGAGAGGGCATCTTTTTTGAGCATATGCAGAAAATTCGTGATACTGCCAATTTTGCACTGTCCCGTAAAAACCTTGAATTGGTAGGGATTGGTACAAACCTAACCTGCTATGGCGGGGTTTTGCCGACAGCGGAAAACCTTGGCAAATTATCCCAAATTACAGAAGATTTGCGTAAACAACCGGGTGTGTATTTGCCCATAATAAGCGGCGGCAATTCCAGCGGCTTATATTTGCTGGAAAAAGGCCAAATGCCCGCAAGCATAAATAATTTGCGGCTGGGTGAAGCCATTGTGTGCGGCAAGGAAACCGCCTTCGGGCAACCATTTCCCGGCTTGAAAACGGATGTAATAACCCTGCATGCCCAAATTATTGAAATACAACAAAAACCCTCCAAACCCTTTGGCAGTACCAATATCAACGCCTTTGGCGAAGCAGTCACCTTCAAGGATAAGGGTGTGCAAAAACGGATGATTTTAGCAGTGGGGCGGCAAGACATTGGTGCAGGCGACATTGTCTGCCACGATACAGGCATAGAAATTATCGGCAGCAGCAGCGACCACCTGATTGTGGATGCGACCAATAGCAATCAGGATTATCACATAGGTGACGAGCTTACATTCTCCTTGTCCTACGGCGCAATTTTGGCAGGTTTTACCAGTAAGTATGTGGATGTTGTTGTTAGAGTGTGTTCGCGATAATTAATGGCATTGCTATATATTTCTGCTACAAATAATACGTCATTAGCACACTATAAGTAATAGGAGTTTATAGGATTTGGGGGATTGTGGCGATGCCATAAATCCCCATTTTTTAATAAAAAACTTGAATTTATTTCCTTGGCATGGTATCCTTGTAATGTATACATACTTCGACATAGCAATATTGCGTAGTAAAGGAGGGTAGCATTGCTGGCATGTTATTTTCGGAAATGTAATGCGGCTTTATTGCTGCATTTACAATGGAAGGGAGATGTTTGTATGAGCAAGAAGGGGATTTTTAGCGGCATGCCCAATACCGCCAAAAAGCTATTGCAGCGTTACTTGGCTTTTGCCTTGGTGCTGGTTATGGCACTTGGCGTTATGCCACTTTCAAATGTGATGGCGGATGATAGCGTTGTGGTTGTTGTAAACGACCTGTATGAGCTACAAGCCGCCATTGCGGACATTGATAATATTGACGAAATTCGCTTAGCGGCCAATGTGCATTTAACCCATGAAGGGGGCATCACAATCCCTTCTGGTGCTGATATTATTATCAGCGGTAATGGTGCAGGCATTGCGGCTACACACAGCTCCATAATCTTTGAAGGGGATTTGCCCAACGGAGCAATAAATGTGGAAGGCGGAGCGAACTTAGTACTGCGCAACATTGGCTTGCGCTTGCCGCCGGTGGGCTTTCCCGGGGATGCGCCACAGCCTGCCGCAAAAGATGGCATAGTTATACGCCCAAATGCTGCAGTAACCATCGAAGGCACTGTGGAAACCAGGTTTTTTACCAACCGCAATGCCGGCCCAATGGCCTTTGTGCTACATAGCAATGGTATTTTGGTTGAAGGCGGCACACTAAACATTAACGGCATTTACAACGGTAGCCTGCGGGTGCGTGAAGGTGTTGCAAACCTTAACAGCGGCGGGCAAATTGGCCAAGCAGGCTCCGCTATGAATGGCAACTTAGCCACAATTAACGTGGTAAACGGCACACTTAATGTGGCGCAAAATGCCACAATAGCACAGGCGGGCATAACCAATTTTAATGCCCACATAGCTGTGGAGGCAGGCGGCACTTTGGATATTAAGGGTACAGCACACAGGTCCCTTCACATTATGGGCGGCACATTTAGTTTGCACGAAGGTGCACTTTTAGGCCCGCCAAACCCACAAAACAACCCCGAAAACTGGTTTGAAGCCGGTAGCGATGTGTATTTGGCCGGCAGAATAACCAGAATTGTAAATATCCTTGGGGATGTTACAGTGGAAGAAACGGGACGCATAGAAGCCCGCACATATGTGGAAACAGGCGGCAGCCTTACCATTTACGGTTTTGTGCGCCCCATAACCGCTTTTGAAGGCAGCAAAGTGACCTTGCAAGAGGGCGGCCATGTATATGGTGCAGGCTCCGGCATAAGCCTTGACACGATTGATGACCCTGCCGGATTGCACGGCGATGCTGTATTCGTGATGAACGGCGGAGTTGTGGAGTTAAGTGCCGCAAGCGAAGGCCCAACCATCGCAGGTATGAATAATACACGCATTTACATCAATAACGGTACCGTTCGTGGCCCTTCCGTTGCATCAAACACGCTTACAATGGGAAATGCCATCAACCTTAGCGGCAATGCTTTTTTACAAATTAATAATGGTGAAATTTTTGGTGCATCCAATCGTGGTGTGTACAATGCCGGCGGAAGCGTTACTTTTGAAATGCACGGCGGCGTTATCCGTGATAATGGCAGGGCAAACCCGCCAAACCTACCCCACTTTAACGGCGGCGGCGGCGTTTTAATAGGCGGTGCAGATTCTACATTTACAATGACAGGCGGCACAATAAGCGGCAACACCGCACAAAACGGCGGCGGCTTATATGCTGTAAACCTTAACAACATCACCATAGGCTCTGATGCTGTATTTGCAAACAATGTTGCGGCAGAAGGTGTGCAGGTTAATAACCAGCAAGCCGAAAGCTTCCCATTAATTGCACCGGGAACGGTTACATACGGTAGCCATGCCTTTAATAACCATGACATAAACACCACATTGCTTGCAAACAGGGACATTACAGGCTACTTTACAGACCCCCATTTCTTAGCATTTGTGCGTGGGCTTACAAATGTGCCAACAGGCAGCATTTACAATGCCGATGTGGAAAATATCATCAACATAACCCTGCCGGCTGTAAATGAAGTGGAAAGTTTGGCGGGTATACAACATTTCACATCCTTGCAGGTGCTGGGCGTTAACAGGCCCGCAGGCCGCCTGCACAACCTTACGTATCTGGACATTTCCCAAAACACCCAACTTCGTGATTTGCGCTTTAACAACAATAATATTACCCAACTGGATGTTAGCAACAACCCTTATCTGCACACCATCCAAGGGCACAACAACCAAATAGCGGGAATTTTGGATTTAACCAATAATCCAGCCCTTACCCTTGTAGATTTGCCCAACAACAATTTAACAGAATTGCGCTTGGGCAACCACCCAAATCTTGTGCAGCTAAATGCACCAAACAACTATCTGACGGGATTGGACATTTCCGGCACAGCCGCAAACTGGGGTGCGGAAACCGCAGGGGCAGCACGCCTTGCCCTGCGCAACAACCTTCTTACATCCTATGGGGATGTAATTGGTTGGCCAAGACCCGGCTTGCCCGCCACAGGCGTTGCGGCGGCACGCACACAAATCAGCCCCCAAATAACCCCCATAATTTCCGCTGTTAGCCTTAATTTGCATACAGGCGGCATTGGTGTGCCTTTTAACCATAATATCCAAGCCTCTGCTTATAACCCGGCGGAAATTACTTGGCGTTTGGCGGATGACAGCACTTTGCCGCCGGGTCTATCCCTTCACGCAGGGGCGGTTGAGGGGGCCGGCGTTAATGCAAGGGCAAATGCCCAAATTACAGGCGCACCAACAGCGGGCGGCACTTTTGTGTTTACCATCGAAGCCGCAACCCCTCTTGGTGTAGCATCAGAAACATTAACCCTGGAAGTTCTCAACATCGGTTATGTTTATGACACTGCATCCCTTATAACTGCTTTTGCAAACATTGCCAATTTGGATGAAGTTCGCTTTTCCTCCGGTGCCCATGTAGCCCATCAAGGCTCGCTAACCATACCTTCCGGCACAGAAATCCTTATCACAGGTGCGGGTGCGGGCGTTGGTGCGGGCAATAGTTTTTTGGAGTTTTTTGGCGATTTAAGCCAAGGGGCTATAATCGTAGAAAGTGGTGCCAAGGTACAAATTGAAAACTTTGCCTTTGGCATTAACGAAAACTACACCCAGTTTAACCCGGTTGGCTTACGTATTATGCCCGGCGCAACAGTTGATATAACAGGCATAATAGAAGCCAGATTCCACACAACTCTGATTCAACCTGCGGTAAACAGCAGCGGCATTTTAGTGGATGGCGGCACGCTAAACATTACAGCTGTTGCCCCTGCCACATATTTTGGCAGCTTAACTGTAAACGACGGGCTTGTAAACCTTCGTGGCACAGGCACAGGCATTAACAGCCGCTTGCCGGGCGCTTTGGCAATTATCACCCTTCACGGCGGCACAACCAACCTTTATGCCGGCACAGCAATTGCCATGGCAGGCCTTTCGGGTGCCAACGGGCATGCTTATATTGGTGAAGATGCCGTATTTAATGTACGTGGCACATTTTTCCCGGGCAGTGATGTATTTGGCACGGTTAATGTGTACAATGGCGGTTCGTTTGGCCCACCCACAGGTGCTGCCCCTGCCACAGGCCCTTTCCACCTTATCCGCGAAGGTGCAACCCTTAACCAACACCAAGGTGCTGCTGTGCGCAGGGTCTTACAAATCTTTGGCACATGGGAAGTTTTGCCGAATAGGGTAGTGGATGCCAATGTTATTGTTGAAACCGGCGGCAACCTTACCATCAGCGGGCGCACCCGCAGTGTTACCGTATTTAACGGGGGCATTGCCGCCCTGGAAGCCGGCGGGCATATTGACGGTATGACATTTACCCAAGGCCTGACCCTTAACGCAAGGGGCACAAATGATGATGCTGTATTTGTGATGAATGGCGGCATTATCAATGTGCCTGCGGCGGCAGGCTCCGGCCATGGTCCAACTGTTACCATGGGCGCAAACGCCCGCTTTTATATGTTTAATGGTGAAATACAAGGCCCAACAGCCGCCCAAGCCCTTTTGGCAAATGGCAATGCGGTTGCCCTTGGCGAAGGTAGCTTCTTCCGCATGGAAGGCGGCCAAATCCATGGCGCATCCAACCGTGGCATCTACAATTTCGGCGATAATGCTGTGATTGAGATAGCGGGCGGCACAATCCACAGCAATGGGCGTGGGGATATGCCTATAAACCCACCTTACTTTTATGGCGGCGGCGGTGTGTTAATCGCCGGCGAAGGCACCACGTTTAACATGACAGGCGGCACAATACGCAATAACACAGCCCCTGTGGGTGGCGGCTTGTATGCTGTTAGTTTCCAAAACATCACCATCAGCTCTGCTGTGGTTTTTGAAGATAACACTGCAACCGCAGGCACTGCTGTAAACAATGCTTTGGCGGCACAATTTACAAATATTGCACCCGGCACTGTTACCTACGGCAACCACGCCTTTAACAACCATGACATTAACACCAACAGGATTGTAATGGGAGAGCCTGCAGAAATTACCATCACAGGCCCCGCCGAGTTGCTACCGAAGCAATATACCCAGCTATCCGTTAATGTTTATGACGCAAATGGTAGCCTAATTAGCGGAGAAGCCGTCCTTTGGTCCATCACCGGTAATAATGACGCATCCACAGCAATTACCAATAACGGCCTGCTAACCATCGGGCAAGGCGAAACCATAGGCAACCGCCATATAACAGTGCGTGCCACCCTTACAAGTAACCCATCCATATATGACGAGTTGCAAGTGCGCATAGACAGAAACATCACAGGTGACTTTGCCCATGCAGGCTTTTTAACCCAAGCCCGCAACCGTGCAGGTGTACCTGCGCCCGCACCCCTTATGCTCTCTAATGTTATGGATATTACCGATTGGTTCATACCCATGCCCTTTATGCCCGCCCAAGCCATTAACAACTTTGCGGGTATAGAAAACTTCAGAAGCCTGGAACACCTTAGGCTTGCCGGCCACGGTGCCGGTGCCGGTGCGGGTACCCCACAAAACGGCCTAAATGGTATAGACCTTTCTGTGCTTCCAAACCTTGTAAGCTTTAGTAACGAGCATTGGCAGCTATCCCCAAACCTTGGCATGCAATGGATTATAATAGACAATCCATCGTTAGAAAGCTTTGCCATAGAGCCCAGCAGGCTTGTGGAGCTTGATACTGCACAAGCACCGCTTTTGGAAAGCTTAACCGTGCGCCGCTCTCCAAATCTGGAAACTATCAACATAAGCCAAAACCCGGCTTTGGAGAACTTGATATTGTTCAGCACACCTGCACTTTCTATTGTGGATACATCTAACAATGTAAACCTGAGAAGCATCCACTTCACAAGCGCAGCAGGCAGGCAAATTGACCTTGCAAACAATATCAACTTGGAATCTGTTCAGCTGGCAGGTGAAGGCCTTACAGGGTTTAACTGGCCAACCCTTACAGGGTTAACCCACCTTAGCCTAAACAACAATATCATTGCTGATATTGATTTATCAATCTTTCCAAATTTGGAAGCTTTGGATATGGCCAGCAACCAGCTAACTGTTTTGGACATTTCGGGCAACCCAAAGCTGGAAACGCTTAACCTAAACGCAAACCAGATAAATCATTTAGAAATCGGCAACAACACAGCACTTAGGCAGATAGTTTTAACCAACAATGCCATGGCACAAGCCAACTTCAACTTTAACGAAGCACCAAACCTAACTGCCCTTATGATGGCGCATAACAACTTAACGGGTCTTGATGTTACAGGCCATCCAAACCTTCGCTACCTTAATGTAATAAATAACGACATGGCGGAGCCTGATGATGTTATTGGATGGCGTGAAAATGGTATGTTCTTGGGTAATGCACATTTCGTGTTCTTCCCACAACGAGGGATGACGCAAACACCACCCGTTATTTCAACACAGGAAATACCAACCCTTACAGTTGGGCAGCCCGTGCACTTTGTATTTGAAAACAGCGGTATTATCCATCCAACATGGGCTCCCATCTGGCCAAGCAGCAATGATATACCGGCCGCAGCCACAGGCCTGTCCTTGCAGCCGGAAACCGGCTTGTTAACCGGCACGCCCCTACCCGGCTCAGAAGGCATTTGGACATTTACCATCAGGGCAAACAGCCACTTGGGATACTACGAAAAAACCTTTGCCCTACACATCCTACCCGCCAACCAAAACACCCGCCAAATAACCTTCACAACCAACAGCCCAAATGGCCAAATCGCTGCATTTATCAATGGCACCCAAATCCAATCAGGTGATTTTGTGCCGGTTGGCTCCGATATTCAATTTATAGGTATG
>Ga0131853_10001979_pt1 | contig 36661 bp, 20 predicted proteins | sample TergutLab28metaG_FD_92764 | JGI IMG/M metagenome (GOLD analysis project Ga0131853, IMG submission 92764) | Labiotermes labralis P1 segment gut microbial communities from Petit-Saut dam, French Guiana - Lab288 P1 (version 2) (version 2) | ecosystem: Host-associated > Arthropoda: Insects >... | reverse complement strand
TAAGCACGCTGAAGTCTCTGGTGAATTTCTGCAGCAGGGATTTCCTCTTTAATGAGAAATTCGATGACAGCACGCTGGCGAAACGACATATCGTTGTCGGCCATTTTGTTAGGAGTGATACTGGTCACGTGATGCAAGCTATTGACATCACAAGACACTCAAAGATAACACAACAGCTGGTTCCATCTACCACCATACTCTCCTTCATCTGCTGTTCCTGGTTTGCAAGCAAAAAGAAAGTTGCTCAGGACTTTCGGTATGACCATCGTATAATTTACATAGCACAGGTTTTCAGCTGTATCGCATCATCTGACAAGTAAAGTAAAAAATAACTAATGATGAAATGATAAGACAGGGTAAGGGTGAGGTAATGGAAACATAAACGTGGTGTAGTAAACAAGATCCTGGACTGAATTTTTTGTGCTCGTACAGAGTGTAATTACCACACCAGCTGCTAGAGGTATTATTCCCAAGGTATCATGGGCTAGTGTGCTGAAAGCCAGCTTTCTGTGTGCATCATGTGTGACGCAACTCTACCTTTTATCAAGAGGTGCAATGTTCTCTCTGCGATCATTGAGATGGCGGAATTCCGTGAACAACGCGCCTGCATCAAATTCTGTTTCAAGTTAGGGAAAACTGCTACAGAATGTTATGAAATGTTGAAGACAGCTTTTGGGGAAGAAGCTATGGGTCATTCCCAAACATTTCAGTGGTTTTCCCGATTTAAGGCAGGCAGAACTTCGATTGATAATGATGAACGCTCTGGTCGACAAGTGTCCAGTTCAATGCCAGAAATGATTGAGAGAATGCGTCAGATTATCCACAAGGACCATCGTCGTACCAATGATGAAGTCAGTATGCTAGTGGGAATTAGTCATGGAACTTGTCATAAAATTTTAACAGAAGATTTGAAGATGAGACATGTTGCATCAAAGTTCGTGCCCAGACTCCTAAGTGTCGACCAAAAACAGCAACAACTTGACGTTTGCTTGGACCTCAAAGAAAATGCTGCTAACGACCCCGGCTTTCTTTCGAATGTCATTAAGGGTGACAAAACCAGGGTTTACACCTACAACCTGGAAACCAAAACTCAATCCAGTCAATGGAAAAGTCCGGGCTCACCTCAACTGAAGAAGGCAAGGCAAGAGAGAAGCAACATCAAGTCAATGTTGATTTGTTTCTTTGATCAGAAGGGAACTGTTCACAAAGAATTTGTTCCTCCTGGTCAAGCAGTTAATGCTGCATTCTACGTCGAAGTTTTGAAATGTCTACAGGAGAATGTGCAAAGGAAGCGACCTAATCAGTGGCGGAACAACACATGGCTGCTCCATCATGACAATGCGCCAGCCCATGCTGCCCTCCTGACTCGACAGTTTTTGACCAATAACAACATGACTGTGGTGCCACATCGTCTCTACTTGCCCAACCTTGCAACCAGCGATTTTTTTTTATTTCCAAAACTGAAAATGAAGCTTAAGGGGCGAAGATTTCAGACGCTGGAGGAATTCAAGCAGAGTCGCAGGCCGTCCTGAACACGCTATGAGAAAATGACTTCCAGGAATGCTTCAAAAACTGGCAGCGCCGCTGGGATCATTGTCAAGCCTCAGAAGGGGACTACTTTGAAAGTGATGCCGGCCCCTAATGTCTAAGGTAGGCCTTTCTGTGTTTTAAATCATCAATCCAGAAACCTACCGACTACCCCTCGTAGATGGACAGAAAAATCCAATTTACTACTACAGATGGTGTGAAGACAACTGAGTAACTATATTTTGAATTCAAGAGTTTGAATGAAATGTGGTTTATTTGATGGGATTTTTTTTTCAATATAAAAAGCACACTGCTCTTATGGATGGGCAAGAGGTATACTGAAATGATGTGTCTACGACATAACAGGAGCAAAACTAGAAGCACCATGCTGTTGTAAATTAGGAGTTTCAAGACTATTTAGTAATTCATTCTTGACACCAAGTTGGAATTGTTCTTGATTCTGGAACTACAGAAAGCATAAACAGGGTTTCCTCATCAGTGGTTCTGGTTATCTGCTTGGTCCTTCTAACAGTTTATCTTTCAATACTGTCTTTCTCTGATGATTCCTTCTTACATAAACCATGGCAACTTCCTTTTGGCAGCACATATGAAGCATGATATGCTGTATTTAAACCTTCTACACTTCCTTCCATTGACTGCATATCCTCTCCCTCTTCAAGATTCATCTTTGTTGGTTTCATTACAGCTTCAAGAAATTCAGCTGGACATAGTAAGTATATTCCTTCCTACTCGCTTTGATTGCCGAACCCAATTTTTCATTTCTTCAAATAACAATTCACAACCACAGCTGTCTTGCAAAATCTTCTATTTTTGTTGCAGACAGGCAGCTGAGTGGAAAATAAAAGTATTTATTAATTACATTATTTATATTTATTATCCACATTCCAAAATTAAATTTGTTCTCTCTCAAGATATGACAGCACATCCAGTGTATTAGTAAGAGGTACTGTACCAGGCATGTGGCTCCTGACTGCTCACTTATGAATTTATGTTTTTAGCATGGACATGGCACATCTACAGCTGCTAAAATCATACAATGTGCTTGAGAAGCAGGGTGGTAAATTATGCAGCATTACTGATTTCATCCCTTTACAGACTGTAACAGCATTGGTTTCACACAGCTTCAGGTCTTGAAAATACTCAAACCTTCCCCACTGTGCAGCTGCAAGGGACAGCAAGAACATCAAGGTCATGAAGCCAACAGACAGCAGTCCTCTTTACTGCAATTACAAGCATTTTTATCTTTTCTTATTACAAGTATGACTCAAATTAGCAGTTCCTCTACATTAATGTAAGGGCTTATTACAGAGCACACGATTAAACAAATTTCTAACACTCTGAGCTTAATACAAAATTAAAAGACAATGCACTTCATATTTCTGAAGACCAGCCTTTGTAATAGGACCCAGCACTAGGCAATTTGTTATATTGGCAATGGATATTTTGAACTTTATCAATCTGTACTGTAACCAAACAGAGGTTACCTCTTATAGTTGAGAAAAGGGTGTTTAAACACCATTTCTCAAGAATGAGAAAATATGTTGAGTTCACTTTCATGATTGTTGTAAAAAAAATTTGTTTTCCATAAAACTCTTCATGCTGTCCTGGACTTCGTTGAGGACATTATCAAAATTTGCTGTCCGCTTCATAATCTGGTATAAGGTATTCTGAGAATACCTCATATTGTTAAGGTATTTAAGACATGCCAGCCATTAAACTACATGGTAAAAAAAACTGACAATAATATTCATGATCAATAAGTAAATTATTTTCTAAGTGACATACGTCAAGAGCCATTCCACTTAAGATCTAATACTAATTGTAAACGAATGAAATGCAGCAAATAAATCAGGTAATAGTCTCCTATGTTTTGACAATGTTTAGGATCACAGTACAGCACCAAAAAGTCTTGAAAGAACATACTGCTTATGCCTTCAGGGTAACAGAATTACATTCAGTAGACACTGAATTCCATTACCCTGAAGGTGGGGGTAGAAATATTCCTCCAAAACAACTAACAAAACCCACCACAAAAGCTTGAATATCTATCATAAATTAAACAAATAAACTTACCAATGTTGTCTTATTTTTTTTCCCTGAGTTTTCTTGTTGAAGAGTGGCTGAAATTTTAAAATCTCTTCTTCCCACGCATTCTATATACAAATCTTGTTAAAGCGTTGTTCAGTAACTGAATTCCATAGGGCCAGCCAGGCTTCAATTGCAGAAATTAAATCTTCAGCAGTAACCAATTCCATAACCACACATATTTATTCAGTGACCTTCATTTCCCATGTTTGCCAAGTAGCTACGAAATCATCTTGTATGAAGGCACCCACCAGTCACATGGCCAAATCAGCAGCAGTGCTTTATATGAAATCACTCGCTTAAAACAACTGTCCATACTTCACGAGTGCATACCCAAGTGGTCTGTGTGTTATGAGACTTAAACACATCCCCAATGCAAACTTGTTCACCCATATGAAAACTTTCCATGCACGAATCTTTCTTGCTAAGTGAAGAACCAGAACACACAAGTTCAGGATTTATTTTCATGTTGCAGCCTGCCATTTTCACACCTACTAGCTACTGTTATAAGAAATAAACAAACTTAAAATCTTCCAGTAGAAGAAAAGTACAAAGTGTCAACCACAACTGAATTTATATCACTTTTATTGCTTGCTACATGTTTCAGCTTTAATGAAAAGCCATCATCAGGCAATTAACAATAAATGAAGAAATATAATTAAATACAACACATTAAAATGGTCCTTCTTCCACAGGCTTAGATTTCAAATTTATGAATATTGGAGTTGTATAAGCCAAGACTAGACAAAAGACAAGACTGTAGATTACAGTATTAAAATATAATAAATGTATATTACATAAAAATATTAAAATTGTATTCCAGAGCTTCCCTTTCACACCTGAAGTAACAAAATAAAATATTAATATTTTAATATGATATACATTTATTATATTTAAATATAAATCTTGACTTTTATTTAGTTTGGGCTTAAAAACTCCAATTTTTGTAAAGCTGAGACCTCAGCTACCTCAAAAAGCATCATTTTAACATGAATTTAATTATCTTCCTTCATGTACTTTTGTCTGATAATGGCTTTTCACAAAAGCTGCAACATATAACAAGCAATAAAACTGATTTAAATTCAGCTGAAGTTTAAGGTTTGTACTTTCCATCTACAGTCTATTCCTATATATCACAACAGGATGCCATTGATAAAATATATTACCACTGTACATGAACTTAAATAGTTTTCATTCTTTGACTGTCTCTTTTCCTACTACAATAGACACTGTGTAAAAAATACTTCAGTTGAGCCTCACTGCAGCCAGCCAACAGAAGGTGGCATTTCATTACTACATGTTAGTCTTGGGCACATGTAGAGTCCACAGTTATTCTGAATATATCACCTGCCTTATTTATTAAAATCATTCTTAAATGTTGTATTTTGAGCACATGCATATACTTGGACAATTATTTTGGTACACGCATTTTTCTTCCTAAATAACAATTCTCTTATTTCTACCACAGTTTTGAAAACCGCTTAAAACATTTCTGGGTGGAGATGGATCAACTGATGGTATGGCACACAACCACCAACCTAATGACGATTACTTTTTGTGTGTAATGTATGGGGAATTTATGATTTTGGTCTTAATTATTTAGTGAACTGTAAATACAGCAATATATTTGGATAAAAGCTGTTTTTCGCTGCAAAAGGCAACAGAAAAATTTGCAATGCTTTATGAAAATTCTGACTACATCAAACACCTAACTCGCATATGACAAAAAGTAGTCATTCAACAGATTAGAAGTTTATGATACAACTGCATTCCATGCTGAATGCCAAACAGCTACTACACAATCTCATCAAAATGACGTTCCCTACCTTGATCCACCTTTTCGCCACTGTTCCCCAATGAGTGCTGTGTCTTACTCGCGACGGACCCTTGCTTCTTATCAGCAGAAATTTTTGGTGAACAATTCTTGCGGGAAGGACGGGTTGTCATAATTGGATGCACCTGCAATAATTTTTCAAATGACATTAAAAGACTTGTATCTGTTATGGTTGTTGTTGTCGTCGTCATTGTTGTTATTGTTGGTGTTGTTGTTTATGACACTTTGCCACTGTTGTGACCATTGTCATCAACATCGTTGTTGTCATTATCACTGTCATCATCTTCAACTTCATTGTCACCATCATGACAAAGAATGAGTAGCTCAATCAATGAAGTGACCAAACTATGTTTCAAATGAATTCTCACAAGGAGCAAAATTTCTCCCTTTTCCATCATGTCACAATGTCTGATCACTGTCCAACAACTAGATTGGTCACAATACTGAGAATATCTTGGCGCCATTTTAATAGTCAGCACATTAAAAATAAAACCTACAACATAATTAATACTCAAGTGAGCAGTAACCAATTATTTTGTGGTATAATAATATGGGCTTACCAATTTTTCCGAGCGTTCTCCAGATGGTAGCCTTGCTACTGTTGCTTCTGGTGAGTCCTCTGGAGGTGGTGGCTGAGTTATCCAGTTATATTCTCGTTTCTCAATAGGCAGTCCCCAGCGTTCATACTCCAGTGACTGAGTGCGTAATGTCTCATAACAATCCAGGCATACCACAGCAAAGTCCCCGTTCTCCAGCAACAAACTACGTTCTGGCTGACGATGATAGCGTAGAAATGGGAAATCCTGTATATTGTACATTAAAATTAGCACATCAAGTTTGCCATTCTCTCTACTTTCTACCGAAAAGGCCACTGTGCTGATAAACATTCTAAGTTTTAAGTTACACTTTTTTCCAAAATATTCCACAAATGTTCCAAAAAAATTCCTGTAATATGAGCAAAGTACATTAAAAATAGACAATAACAAACTAAAGCAAGCAATTATGGTGATACTTAAGCTCTGGTCCATAGTCCCTCTTGAGAATTCAACAGTTCATCAGCTAGTCACGGAATTCCCCAGATCAATCCAGTCCATAACCTCCTATCCTATATTTCTTGTACAGCTATTTTAATATTAGCCTCCGATTTACGCCTAGATCTTCCACGTGGTCTCCTACCCTCAGGTTACCCCACCAAAACCCTGTTTGCACCTCTCCTCTATCCCCTACATTCCACATGCCCAACACATCTCATTCTTCTTTAACTAGTTAACTCGAACATTATCTAATAAAGAGCTCCCCACCGCCTAGCTTCCTCCACCCTCCTGTTACTTTCTCCCCATTAGGCCTAAATATCTTCCTCAGTACCTTATTCTCAAATTACCGCAGCCAAGCTTAAGTCCATAATAATGAGAATTTCATTACCTTGACAGGCAGTGCACGAACGCGTATTCTGTAAGTTGTAATGCCACACACAAAACAGCAGAAGTCATGCGTGTTGTATTCTCGTTTGTCAGCAGCTATGGCAGATCCAGTTCCATGAAGCTGCTCATAATGGCGCCACTGGGCCAGCAGTGAGTGATAGCAGAAAGTGCACACCAAAGCTGAACCATCTTCCCTCAGCTGCTCTGCATTGGGAGGTGACACATGTGCCAACAACGATGGGAAAAATGGTGCATTCCGACCCTGAAAGCAGTACCACAACAAAAAATATTCGCCACAGCAAGTTAACACCTAAACACAAAGACACCACATGATAAACCCCACAGTCTAAAAAGCCTGTAACTGCTGCAGATCTTAACAATTTGCTTGGACATACAGCAAGTCCTATAGAAGATGAAATAAATAACTCTAGTTATCATCAGTAAACCAAACATGATTACAGTGAAGTAACTGTCATTACAACCTTCAGTGGGCAATAAAAATGTATAACAAGAAAGGCAATGTACATATAAACATAACACCGCAGCATGTTTGCATAACAATTGTTGCAGTGGAAAGGCAGTAAGAATTACATATTCTGTGTGTGTGTCAGTAGCCTTAGTTATGCAGCATGCCAAACACATGTGTTGTATTATATTGTCATCTGTGGCCTGTAGAGCTCTGTCATATCTTTCAACTATATCTCAAAAATGGCAAGATTTTTTTTAAAAACATTACCAAATTTAAAGTGCATATTTTGATTTTCTCTACAACTTTTGTCTAAGCACTTCTTATCTAACATGAATTCAGCAAGATATCACAAATGTACACACAACTTCAAGTAAACAGCCTGCTATTCCTGTCATATTTTAACACTTCCCTCCAGCCAGCATTTAAACTTTAAAATCCTGCTGCCAGCATACTTTAAGGGTACTGAAAAAAAATTTAAAAAGTATGTTATTTCCTGTCACAATACTACGAAAGTTTTACACACCACAGCAGAAGTTTTTCTGTATCTCATGCACAAAAAATGGAATAGTTACTTGTATTTGGAGTCGGACACCACAAGTGGAAATTTTGAGGCCAGAATCACGAAATTTATAGTAACTAGATGTCCACTACAATTTACACATTGCACAGAAATAAGGTTTTTGCGGCACTGCTTCTGAAAATCAGTTGTTACTTTTACTCCCAGTAATTCAGTTTTGTGTGATACACTTCAAAACACTGCCCTACACTGCATTTATGGCAGTACAGTGTAGTGCATTTCTGCACAGTTTTCCCAGTCTGAAGCTTGCTTCTTCCTCCACACACACACATGACATGAGCACTTAGATTTTCCCTCCAGTTTAGCCTGTTTCACTGGAATTCTATATACAGAATGGTCTCTCCCTACAAGTCTGCCAGCTGGACTGCTAGACTGACTTTGCACTTGAGTTTCCGTATCGGCACTAGCAACCAATCCTTTGGCGACTTTTTCGTAGGAAATTTCCAGCGACCTTTTTTTTTTTTTTGCAGTGGTTAGAAAAAAGACATCATGGATGTCCTTCCACTTGGTGGCCAAGAAGTGATCCCGTTGGCATGATATTTTTTCGCCTTTTTTAAATTTTCCAGAAAATGCTTGTTTAGGCATTTCTTATCTGTTGGACCTCACTGTGCCTATAGCCTTTGTTTTGCAACCCCATAAATGGCCAAAGATCTTTGAATTGGAGAACCATCTGTCCATGTACACACAGTGGCCCTTCCCTTTTATTTTATCACACAACCTGTCAACAACACTGACCACCATGTTGTGTTCTGGGTTGGTTGGATATGCCCCAGTATATACTTCCAGGTTGTAGACACAGCCACTTTTTGCCTTACAAAGTTCAAACATTTTTATCACATATTTGTGGGGCTTACCTTTGATACAAATACAAAAGAATATACACCCTTGAAATGGGTATATTGCCTCATCAATAGTCAGCTGTTCTTCTGGTGTGTAGACGTCCTGAAATTTTGTGATGTGTCAATAACTGATCAAATTTTTAATTGTGGGTCATAGCCTGGCTGTCCCCCAGCTGCCTTTGCATCGCTGTTATTCAGCTGGAGCATCGCCAATAATGCGAGGAACTTATCCCGAGACATTCCAACAGAAGTTGCATGTGGGGTGTGAATTATTGGGAGCAAACTCCAGTAATCCTGCAGAGATGATGTGCATAACATGCTCATATGTATGATTATTGAAAAGAATTTTTGTATTTCTTGTAATGAGACTCTATTCCACCATGCAAATACAGATTCGGGTTTCAGAGGGCCCTCATGTTTCTTTTTGTTTATTTGCTGCATTGCATACCGGTTTGTTTCCTTCTGTATAAGTTTGAACGTTTCTGGGCTGAAGAATGTTTCAAATATATGCCAGGGAGAGCTGTCTTGAGTTACATCAAAATTTTTATTTATCCCTGATACTCCAGAGAGTGCAGGTTTCTGAACCATCTGAATTTGTTCTTTCCAACCTAACTCAAAATCTGTATTGGTGCATTTAGGAAGGTCCTTGTATGTTCTCTTCCTGCCTCTGTCAGGTTCTGGCTGGACAACTTCCTCTTCCTTGCTGCTACTGCTAATGCTGCTGCTGCTGCTGAAGGGTGAATTTATGTTGCACTGTTGCTGTCAGAAAGTTCACTAAAACTACACCATCTAAGTCCAAATCATTGAAAATTTCACTTATTTTATCAGTTCCGATAAACATTTTTTGTGAAGTATTCTGCAATAGAACTTGGTCCAGGATTTTCCATGTTGCTTGTGGCGCGCAACACATCAGCTGACTAGTCAGACCTCATTGATACTTTAGACTTGAATGCTGGGAGAGGGGGTGTAGTGATTCAATGCATCTGATGTCAGAGGTCAGCTGCGATAAAACATAGGCAACCATTGAGTCAAACATCAAACAGCTTGTTGCGTAACCGTTCCCTCACGAGAGTCCAGCATATGCACTTACATGGCTTGCACGAAGGTAACGAGAATCATTGAAACTACAAACATGGAGGAGTCTGATGGTACAGACCTGAAGCCAATATCGCCAATACACTTTTTTAACAAGATTATGAAAATTGAGAAGTACAAGTACTCTGACCAGACAGCAGGCATGAGATGCCGCTGAGTACTAGTATGCCGCGCAGACGGCAAGTGTTAATCAAACTTGAATTTTGACAGATTTTCAAAAAAATACTCAAATATCAAATCTCATGAAAATCTGTTCAGTGTGAGCTGAGGTGTTCCATGTGGATGGGCAGACAGACATGACAAAGATAACAATCACTTTGTGTAATTTTGCAAATGCCCTAAAATCTAAACACTTTCTGGAATAAATGTGGAATAATATACACACAATCCTGCTCACTGAATCCTTCAAAATAGAAAACATTATGCCTCAGGGACAAATATAAACGCAGATGGAAATACTGATAACAGTTTGCTTATTTCTGCACAAAACACCATACATGGCAAACAGATGGAAGTTCATATCTCACCTGTGGCCTACCATAAAGCACACGAGCTAATGTCAAGTCAGAATGAAGTCCACAAAGGAAACAGTAGATTGAACTGCCTGTAGTCGAATGTTCAGGAGTTATATTTGGTGGAGTTCCTGATTGAGACACAGTCACTTGGGATGTATCTCCATTCCAACATGATACTGCCATTGAAGAACCACCAACACCTGGACTTGGTACATCATACCTAACAAACAAGGCATGACTTCAGCACTATTGTTTAGTTGTAAATACTCTTAAAGTAAAATCCATGTTTACATATAAAAGATTGCATTTCCATCCTGCAGTGTAAGACCAAGTGTCTACTCAGCATTGACAACAATGTGGTTTTCTGGTTTATGGCACCATAGGTGGTTAACAAAGTGCCCAAGCAATTGGAGCTAGATATCAAAGTCTGTATGAAGATATTATCACCATCACAAAAATTATATACAAAATACTGTTTATAAGTCAACAATTAGAAATATGGCAACAGTGCCAAACACAGGTAATATCTCAAAAATTTAATGTATGCATTTTGTAAATATTCTTCTTCACAAAAAGGATAATGGAGATGAATATATCAGCAACAGTCTACAACACATCTACAATTCCATGAAACATGAAAAACTCCTGATGCAAGTATGATTCAGTTTTAGGACCATTCACCCATGGGCCAAGGATAACTGACCAGCCAAACTGTAGAGCACTGTTCACTTACATATATGTAAATTATTAACATATAACATAACAAAAAAACTTCTAGGACTAGAAGTCTTTGTAAAAGGGAAGTAGGCTTATTGAGTTCTACCCACAGCTCAGATGGTGACTTTACTTGCCTCGCTTTGAGGTAAATCATGGAACAACTGATCATGATGCCATTAAGTCACAAGTTGCACATTCAGTAAGACATTGTCAGTTGCTGGCATAACACACACCAGAACTTTGTTTATAAAGTGGGTTACCTTCTGCGTTCTAAAGGAACTCGCTCAGCTTCAAGGCTTTCCCACTGTTGGGAAAGATGGCTGACACACCGGGAACAAGCTAAGACACGCCCATGAGAATCCATACATGCATTTTCTGAGTTGCAGGCAATATTGCGCAAGCAAGGAAAGTGCATTGCATGGGAGTTCATTCCTTCTGGACTCGTTGATAACCACTTCATATGGGATCTTGGGCAGAGACCTACACAGAAACCATATATCCATCAATTTTCAAAGCAGAACACAAAACACTCTCATCCACAGGCCAAAGCTTGGGAGCAGGGAGTGGTGAAGCTGCCCCAGGAAGCAAAGTCCAAGGGTTGGCAAAATAATTGAGCCATATGAACGGAAATTCAATTAAAAAATCATGGTTTTTTAAAGGTAATAATTTCTGTTATGGGTGGCCAGTGTTATTACATGCACCAGGCACCAAAGAACCCAGCAACACCACTGCTCATAACTATTCTTTTAAAACAAACCACTGTCAGTAACCCAGAATTTCAACTAACACTAACTACCCATGTGTTGCATTACTGTAAATCACCCATGTACACAGCTGATCTGGTCAGGTGTTACATTACTTCAATCCTAATACTGTCACTCCTGCATAAAACTCTAACTGCACTCAGCGCAAATTACTAATCTGAAAAGCCATATAAAACAAAACATATTTAGCCAGACAGTTACAATTTTTACACTTAATTCTCCACAAACAGAAATCAATACTGACACTGCATATTTCATGGTCTAACACAGGGCACTGTACATGCACCTTATGCTCAATTTAAGTGAACTGTATGCTAATCTATAATACACCTAAAACAAGAAATATACGTTTCAGCCTTAAGTAAAATGAAAGATGGCATGCCTGAAAAATCAATTGTTGAACCAGTACTGTTTCAATAAATAATCTCCCAATAAACATTCAAAAATCAATAGTTTTATTTGCAGATGACACAAATACCCCAGTAAGAGTAGCATATGAAAATGTTCTTCAACACAAAATTTACGACTTACAAATGAGCTATAAATATGGTTTCACTCAAACAGTCTTATGAAAAATACTGAGAAGACAACAGTAATGTCTCTTCATATCTGGCAACAGAAAAATCCACTGAAAGCACAAATTAATTTTGATTGTATTAATATTACTGGCAAATTTGAAACAAAATTCCTGGATATATATACGCGCGTGCGCACGTGTGTGTGTGTGTGTGTGTGTATATATATATATATTAATGAAAATATAAAATGGGATGTACATATTGAATGTCTAAGTTCCAAATGCCATAAGAGTTATTATGTAACACTATCTCTTAAGGATATAGTGAGTACATATATTACATCAGTATCTGTTTTGTACACTGCCATTCCTGCATGACACAAGGTTTAATTTTTGTAGGAGTGGTGATTCTAAAATCAAGCATGTTTTAAATTACAAAAAAGTGACACGACTAATTAGCAATGTAGGGAGATACACTTCTTGCAGGGAAAGTTTTAAAAATCTAAACACAGCTACAATGCCTTGTATGTGTATATAAGGAAAACAGTATGCTATAAAAGAATAAACACAGGACAGTTGGAAAAAATACAGAAATCTTCAACTATAATATGAGCCGAAGGGTCCAGCTTCACTGTCAGTTTTGCAAACCTAATGTTCTTAAAATTGCCAAGTCAACGGAGAAAGATGAAAAAAATAGAGCAATTTAGGAGAAAGCTAACAGCCTTTCTCTTACAACATATATTCTATTCCATACGTGAATATATGTCTTATTATTTAGTAAAATACAGTGCTTAATTATGTATTTTTGGAAAGATGACCTGTTCTTATATACAGTGTTTTGATTGGAATTAAGTTAATTTTCTTGATACACAAAGTATGTCTTACAACTCACAAAACATGTATGAGCTGCTATGGGGAAAATTACTGAATTTGTAGTACAGTATATCTCACTATCAATGTGGTGTTTAAATTATATATGAGGAACTCTTGTAATACAGCAAATATTTTTACAAACATGTAATAATGTACGCAACTTTAAATATGCTGTTATATATACAGATTTTAAAGTACATATCCTATGGATGTGTCCTACGCAAATGAATTGACGAAACGGATGAATGAAACGGAGCTTCTATTTGCCAACAAAAGGCAGCAAAATAAAACTGCAAGAGACCAAACTTATAACCAGTATGTAAAACAAAGTATCTATTTAAAACACACACACAAATAATTTAAATGTCAGTTAAAAACAAATATATCATTCCTGCCTGCCCCCACGCACGCACGCACGCATGCACAGAGTCATACATATTTGTGTATGAACACCCATATGTGCACACATATACATACACTGAGTTTAAAAATGGTTTTCTGGTACAATGTATTTACTTATTTATTGCGAAATGTAGAATACGAACAATGAAGAGAGAACACACTTGTATATCCTGACAGCGATGTAAAATGTGTTGCTATAATTCCTACTGCACTGCTCAGTCTTCAGTGATTATAAATCAAATTATGTTGAAGATCCAAGTATCTGGGATATGATGCCATGTCAATTGGTAAATAGTCAAATTATGTTCACATATTCAATGAACAAACCTCCCAGTACTACTAAATACGATAAGATGCATTAGAGGGAGTGGGAAGAGTGTGATGCCATGAGTTCAGTTGATGGTTATCAGTATTTTAGAGCAGTCATATTCAAACTGTATTCCAAGAGCACATTTCCTTTATAATAAAGTTGACATATATAATTCTGATAATAATATGTTGCATTTTTTATTTTCCTTCCTTCCATTTTCAATGTAAATCATCAATAACAATATCCTGATTTTCACAACTAGACTTATTTTATTTTTATACCTAGAATACAATACATGGAGGACAGGCATATCAGTCACCCATCCACTTTGAACATATTTGATTCTTTGTGCAGCCCTTATATTCATGCATCCCTGCACCTTGAATAAAGTGTAGTATCCTGCTAGTAAAATATTTCTGAACACAAAAGTTGGTTTTAAAAAGTTTCATTTCTTTTTCAGCCAAAAAGTACACTTTTACTCTACCGAGGTTCCATGAAAATTCAGTTTTAGTCATAAGGGTTCCTCATATATTAATAATTTAGAGACCATTGTTTTATAAGAATCTGCTACCTGCCATATTCAGGGCAGATGAAGGCTGCCACTGACAATCAACAAACACATGGCATATCTCAGAAAACCAATATCTTAATACTCAGAGCCCTGTGGACCTCAAATCTCACTCATGTGATAAAGAAGTTTAAAGTTAAATGGGAAATTGCATTTTTTACATGATTTGGAAATTGAAGTATTTACAACGCATATCTTCTCCTTCCATTATAAGGACTGAGTGATGTAAAGTCAGTTTAAAAGTTCATAAGTGAAAACTGCCCTTTCTCTCTACTCCTAGGTTTTCCTGCTTCTTTTTAAAACTAACTCTGTCCACACAACTGACAGTGTGATCAAACCACTTTTTCCAGTGATCAGTTTTCATGAATCATGGTATGAACATCATGTAACTTGAAGCTACAGTGAGGCTACACCATTTGTGTGCTTGTTTTGATTTCCTGCATGAATAGCACAGCATCAAGATCATACAAAATTCTGAGATCAGAGTGAGACTCAATGCGGGATACTGAAATTTTGTGAGGTAATAGATTTTCAACACAAACAAACCAACTGAAGATTTGGTTATTTCAACCACGAAAAACATTTAGGTTATATCTGATGAAAATATACACCTATATTGAAAAAAAGTTATGCAAGTAAACAGACTACATCATGCATAACTTCCAATTTGTAATTCATGCTAGCCTTACAATACTGCGTGAAGCACTGAAGGGAAGTCTCAAATGTGACTGGTAAGTTTTCACATTAATAATTCTGCTTGAAGTTTCTGGTCTGTTTATTGCTCCTTTTTTTCCTAAACATTCTTGCAAGTTGACTTCCAATCTAATCTCCTACTGTCATTCAGTCTCATAACCCACACTCCACTTCCAAATCATAAACCTGATTTGGCTAAAGTAAGTTTTACTCTAAAATCTCAGACACAGGCAAAGCATTTTACACACGAGGTCCAGAAGTTAAGAAAACATATAATTCTCAAAAAGAAATACATCACTAATCCATAGTGATCACAATCAGTGTAAATAAAATAATATTTGTATAAGGTTGTGTTGTAATGTGATGGTAATGTATGGTAATTATCATACAATGGCATATTAAATCATGCAATACTGGAAAATTAAATAACACGAAACGGAAGTACCACTTACCATAACCTGTTAAAGTAAACTAATACTATCTTAACTAACCTTAATCTAAAGCCAAAGACAAGATTCTCCTGAGATATGACACTGTGTAGCCTGGTGGATAGGTACACGACATTATATCGCACAACACCAAGACCTTCACAGTTACTCCTGGAAGAACTTGGAATCTCACTTAGCATACTGGAACTTTGAATGGTACATGCCTTTGTCACGTGCTGCACACATGACATGACATTTGCAATCAGTGGCCACTGGTCGAGTGGGTTGTGGGCTGCCAAATTGGCCAACATCTCTCTTCCACTAGCACATCACCACATTTCTCAACTGAAGGAAATTCATACAATCTGTTCACACAGTTTTGGACTGCACCCTTTCTTTTGGTAAAACAGACATTCCACACCCTGCTGTTTGCAATGTAAACCCTTCTCCAAACTCTATTTCTGCACTTGTGCTCCACTTCTTCAGAATTAGTGTTTCTATCTATCTAAACACAAAGCCGTAAAATTATGCAAGCACAGCTAGGTCAAAATATCAATATTTACACTGTCTAACAATGAAGTGAAGGCAAATGAGCAGTACCATGAAAATTAAAAGTTAAAAACAACAAACGATCACTGAAGAAAAATGCAAATGAAGAATGGTCCTGTACTTGAGTGCCCAAACATCAGCAATATTTTTTTTCACTGAATAAGGCAGCAAATGGACAAGAACTGTTCCAACATCAACTGTGATTTTAAAGTAATTTCATTTAAAAAAATAAGCAACTTTACATCAAGACAGCACACCTCTTCGTATGCATAAATCACATGATACTCAGTAATGCTCATTGGTTTTATGTAGTGGTACTTCAGATACAGGTCACCAAAAGTCCCCACTTAACAGATGACACAGTGAAGATTGGAGACTAGGACTCTTTACTGTCACACCTGACATGCATGCCTACCATAACTCCAAATAAACTCGCATGCCCACACACATCAATCCATGCCACAATTTGAGGAATTAAAAGTTTGTGTTTTCCCCAGTGTTATCATCAAACACCATATCTTTGTGAGTGGGGTTTCTCATACCCATGCAAAGAAAAGTTCAGGATATGCCCATACCTGCACAGATGTAGCAACGGTAATTCTGCAGGCTGCTGTTACTTGAAGTGGTTGCAGCCAAATTCTGCTGTCCACTGCCATTCTGTTCTGAAGTAACAGGTCCAGGAGATGCAGTTGTTACATTTCCTGCACTACTGCTACGTACTGATCCTGTATCTCCCGTACCTCCAGTGGACACTTTTCGCTTTGCTGTTGAGACAGGAACTCCAGCACTTGCATTTTTACTGCTGGCACCCAATTCATATGGCTTGAAACGTATATCACTTCCACTTGCACTAGCTGGTGATTTAACAACTGCAGGACGTGGAGAGAGGCCTTGCCTCCTACATAATTCACTGTCTTCCACCGGATGACTATATGACCCACCTCCACTAAAAACTTGATGTTTCTGAGGTATTGTTTTGAAGCAAATTGAACACACCTGTAACAAAATAACATCATTTTAATATTTGGCATAAAAGTACATATTTCTTGGTATCAATCAGACTATGAGTGCAACAACTAAGTAATCAGGGCTTGATGTCCACCTGAGCACAGAATTTTCTCTTATGCACATGCACACTGGAAGCCTGTCTCTTGGACTCACCCAACCTTGTGTCCAATGGTTACTATGATTGTGATATTTCAGGTTCTCAGACTGGGGCTGATGAAGATTCAAGTCTTCTGGGATACAATGCCACATCAACTGACAAATTGCTACTAATGTTCTAGAGAAGTGTGTTGCCTACACCATATAAGCACCATTAACTAGTTATCAACATGGCTTCAAAACCCACAAAACTGAATCTCCATATAGGAGTGTCTGACGCAGGCATAAAGTAACCAGGGCACAAAACTGACAATTAATCTTCAGCTACCACTTAGGTTAATGTGTGGAGCTGTGTCTGTATCTCTACTGTCCCATACACCATCAGGATCAACCTTACTTTTTACTACATATGTACTCCTCATGGGACACAGTACGCCTATAGGAAAGTGCCCATATTTTCAGGTTTTGTTGTTCTGTAACAGCCCTAGCCTTTACTGGAAACACGAATGGAACTGGTAGCTTCATCACTGCATTCACAGAACCATGCAACATTTCCCCATTTTGAGTCAGCTAAGTCCAATTCACAACCTTAACACCCAATTTCTTTAACCTTTATCCTGCTGGGGCGAGTATTTAAATTTTAACGCTTGTTTTATGGAAAATGCATTATATGAACAGAAAAAGATAACACTTTTGAAATAAACTGCATTTTGTAGAAAATAAAACAGAGATTATGCAGCATGTCTTAAAAAGCGATAAACTGCCTTGTGCCTAAACATATAAAACGTATTTCTAAGAGTTTTCCAAAATGCATTCACATACTTATGCAGGTCTTTAAAAGATTAAAGAACCATTTCAATATTATTCTAAAATCTCAGCCTTGGTTTTTACGAAGTTGTCACGCTCATGAAGCTCATCCAAAAGCATTCAGTTGGAGAAACAAACAAAACATTCCCGAAGACTGTGATCTTGATTTTTACTAAACTGCAACCCCCAAATAACACAAATTAAACAAAGCATACTCAACTACTTCACCAATCCATGACATAAACTGGAACATACCTGGACTGCACCTTGGGCAGAAATAGGAAGAGCCCCTGGTGGTCGCTGTAATGAGCTTATGTTTGGGAAATAACGTTCATTTTCTGGATTTGGACAACAGTAGAGCAAACGAATTGAAGATGAAGGATATTCGAGAGCACATGTATAGCAAATGAATGTTGTGTTATCAAGAGCAGGAGCTGGCCTCTTCCTCAAAGCATAATTACGTTCTGAATGAGGCACACCCTGTGCTTCATAGGCATGCCACTGTTGTAGGAGATGGCGCTGACATGCTTTGCATGCTTGAACCTGCAACAATATAAATACACTTATAGTTACACATACAGAATTCTAGCACTTATTACTGAAGCAATTACTTTCTATCCAATACCATGTTTTCAGTAGCATTAACAAAACATCTGCAAGATTCTGAGGTTCTAACAGCAGTGCTGATGATGATTCAAGTCTTGTGGGCTATGATGCTGTGTCAACTGACAAATTGATACTGACATTAGAAGAGGCTGGCTGCCTCCATCTTGGACTCCTGAGATCCTGCAGATAAGAGTGATCCAGCTTCTCACACAAATCAGTAATTATTTAGCACTCAAAATGGAATCACAAAGCTCAAATCTCCTCAAAGCTCCATGAAACACTAGTGACCATTAAACAATAAACATGAAATCACATCTCAGGACACCTGAACCTTCCTAAACATCTCACAATCAGAATACAAGGAAAGGTATTATTTCACCAACTCATATTTTAATAAAAAGTGTTAGAAAAAACTGAGCACAAAGTGATTATACTTCAAGAACTAATGTGTGTCTATCATCTGGCCCCTTTGCATAAGAAAATTCTTTGGATGCATAGTAGAGGCAGCTTTCACAGATATAATACTATTGCATATGTGGCCCGGCTGACACAATGTGGTCCTCTAGCACTGAAAGTGGGGTTATGAGTCCTTCACCAAAGCCCAATGCATGGACTTATCATCTGGAAGTGACTGAGATTGAGCTCAATCCCATCAACATGAACAGGGAAGATGGCCTGGTCTTTGGCAAATCATAGAAACCATTCATTCACTCCTTAAAGGAACAGAGAAAAAAAAATCCTCATGAGGTTACAGGACAGCACTAAGGCCCTTTTCAGGGTCCAAAGACCGGACTCTCCTTCTACCTTACCTTTTTCAGTTGGTTCTCTTTCTTAAACTTCCCAGTTAAGTCCACGTTTCTTGATTTGCTCCATCCTCCCACTCCTCTATGCCGCTTTTCTTGCCTCTACTGAGTCATACACATGACTCTGCCCACCCCCATCACCTCCCCTTCTACTGGCCAATTATGATTATCACCTAGCCTGCATTTTTGCTACATGATGTAACCAATCTCCCAACAAATTAATCCTCAACTACCCTGAAGATGAAGGCAGCAAGCTCTGACGAAACATTGAAAAAATGATCCATCAATACGACATCATATCACAGAAGACCATGATCTACATCAATAATGCAATGACAACCTCAAATCACACAGTAACATACAGTTTCTAACAACAAACCTGCAAAATGACTATAAATACATGACAGAAAGCGAAAGTAATAGACATAAGCATACGTCTGCATGAACATAAAGCAAAAATTACCTAAGGAAATTAGGACAGAACAGAGATAACCACCAAGTTTAAATTGTGAATACATCCGTGTGGATTAGGGTTAAATTCCATGACCACTGCTACTAGTGTATATTTTTTATGAATTTGGTTGATGCTGGGTCACTCACCACGACATTCCACAATGACTTACCTCACCACACCAAAAGAAATTCTACATTCTGCACATGTGTATTTCTGTGTTCCATATGGTTCTCAGAACAGGAACTATGTCCCTACACAGCATTAATTCACTGGTTTTTTATGACCAAGACAATGTGAGTTTACCACACAGTATGAAAATCTTTAAATACAATTCTAGGTAATTTTAGTTTTTAAAGAGTTCAACAAATGGATTGATACAACCAAATCTCATCAAAGCAACTGACAAACATCCAGGTTGTATTTTTTCCCTGCACTCTCCCCTCTGAAGCAGTACTATTGTGACTTGAATCAACATGTACAATGACTGCACCACTGGCAGAAGCATGTGTTTTGTACTTGGCAAATGCAGCCTGTGGTTGTACTGGAGGTGTGATGTCATTAAATTTCCTCCCATTCCATGCCAACTTGAAACCCTGTGACACAGCACTACAACTGTTGCATATGAAGAATGCAACACAAAATTTATAATATTTTTAGTAAAAAATTAACACACAGGCAAAGCAGGTGAGCAACAGCATTGTTGTGCTGGAGAAACCAATCATCAGCACACCACTTCTCATGATTTTCCTTCCACACATCTTCCTCTACACAACACAGAATACCTAAGATGAAATGCTGGTTAACAATTTGTTCCTGAAGGATGAATTTATTTACATGATTCTATAAATGGTGAAAAAGAAATCAGTATGCCTTCACACTAGAATAAATTTGCCTGATGCTTTTCAGGCACAGAGATAATAAGCTCCTCTGTTTCAGGGTCACACACATAAACCCATGTTTCATCACTCCAACGGGAACAGCAGGGCTTGCAAAGAGTTTCCTGAAGGTCTGAAGAAACAATGACAGGATTCTTCCTTTGCTTGTCAGTCGGCAGGTGAAGCATAAATTTTGCATACATGCAGTGCATGTTAAGATTGCGTCAAATTCTGTGTCATAACACAAATGACATTCCCACCCTATTACGCATATCACAGATGGTGGTGACAGATGCCACATTTTCATCCGCAAAAACAAGTTCCTAGATTCACACCACATTATCATTTGTTCTGCTAGTGAATAGACATCCTGAATGATCAGTTTAATTAGCAGATCACTTAACTTCTGAACATGGTAAACCTTCCAAATGTGTAAGCTCTTCTCACTGTTTTGTCTATAACAGCAAGTTTTAGCATCAAGCGAGTTTCTGTAGCAGGTATGCATAAGCTGAAGCAAAACTTTATCCACCTGCACTTTCTCTTGTAACTGTCACTTTCTGATAAGTCACAACTGGCAAGCTTACTGTGTGAAGTGTTAACTCCAGAGTGAAACAAGCTACAAAATTTAAAATGAATTAGCAGATTTAACTCTACCTCCCACTCTGAGATAAACTGTATCCTAACAGCAGTAGTGTCTCACAATGCAGTCAGTCCAGAAAATAAATTAACACAAAGCATACAGTTTAGATATCAAAATACACCGTACTTTAAAAAGCACACCACATTACTAGAAAGATTCCAGATGATCCCCAGTGGCTCACATCAGTCTGGGTATAAAAATTTAAGACTCCTTACAGTCACATACAACTTAATTTTGCCCAAGGGTCATACTTTTTTAGCCCATAAATCCACTATGGTTCTTCCAAAATATGTAAATCACATATTCTTAAATGTCTGTATGGGTGTTTGTTTTTCCTGATTTGGTTTAATACAATAAATATCATGCTCTTGTATTTTCATTACCTCATCGCAGACTGAGAATCAAACCTATGGAATTTTTTAATAAATCTGCATAGTGACCACCTACAAACTGGTGGTGTGTGGCAATGAAATTCCCAGGTCACCAGATGGAAATAATACTGATATTATTTACCCTTTCCACCAGGGAGCAGGTTCAGCCAACACAGCTGATTTACAGGTACTGAAAAGAATAATATTTTGGCTCCTCTTCTACCACCAAGAAATTATATTTTGTATAACATGTCAATGAAATATACAAAAAGTACTGAAGAAATGAAAAGGAGATAAAGGGTGTTGCCTTTTGTGTCATTCTTCAACAAGTTCAACAGAAACCCTGTGTGCTCACAATTTTGAAATAATTACCATGTCTAAAGACACATTTTCCAATTTAAAACGTGACAGCTATATTTGATTCTGTGCATGCAACAGATTGTGTATGTGAAGCTGGGATTTTGCTAGAAGAGTTCAAATCCAAACTTCAAGATTTTACAGGAAACACACAACGGCCAGTTTCTGAAAACACATGGCAGCACAGGTGTGTAAATCATAAATTACAGTAGCTGAAAAATTCAGGCAGTCTGACATGCAATGACAATAAGGGGAGGAAAACTGAACACAGGATTTTTTACAGAAAATAAAAAGCCAAAAATTCTTTACCATAGAGGTGCTATGAATATTTGTACAAACATGGAACTTCCTACAATACTCACTGATCACAGCTGTTATTACAAATTTCTTTCACAGTTCTTAAACAAGCAAGCATATTCCATTCCCCCTTCTCTCTGTCCCACTTTCTTTGACAATGTTATTCCATTTCCACAATCTGCACAATAATATTAACTCTTCCATACAGATGATTTATAAGTACAGATGCATTGTTACACAACTACACAATCTTCACAATCATGTAGTGGCAATTATGGTGTAATACAGTAATTCATTTTCTCACATTTTTAGCCCCTTTGTCCACCTCTCAGTGTATCACTGTGGTGGCGCTAAGTACTACATTCCTACTAAGTAACAATCCTAAAATTGAATGAAACTGTAGTAAATTTCCAAAACTGATTCCAATCTCCATCCAAACTATGCGTACGAACCAACAATTCCCATATTTAATATTATTCATTTCTTGCATACATTGGTATATATGAATGATCAAAAATTCCATTGTCTGATGACAATGCATTGATTGTATATGGCAAAGTACTTTTAGCTTGGATGCCTAAATTTCATTCCCTGTGTAAATTACTCATTCTGCTGTTATGAAACACACTTTCCTTTCTCTTTGTGGCATGCTGTCAACATCCCAATTCTTCCGTGATCAACATCATAACATTCTTGACATAAGTTCATTTATTTATGAATTATTTCATGATGTAAGTTGCTCAGGTTGCATATATATATATATATATATATCTCAAACAGCAGAATGATTAATCAACAATGAACTGAAAGGATGTGGAAGGAAGCAGTTGTAACTTAATTTCATATACTATCCCAGCATTTCTCTAACGCTAAAATAAAAACTGTCTTCAAGCTGAGCTTCAAATTCAGGTATGTGAATGTAACATCTCCATTAATTCCCCACTTCATCTTTCACATTCAGCAACAAAGAGTTAAACTGAATGGTTTAGGATTATAAGATGCAAAATCAGTGATACATAAATATTTATTTTCATAAATAAAATAAATCTGTCTATGACTGTTAAAGTTGGTTACAAATGTGTGTCAACAGAAATTTATTCCAATCTGAGCAAGTCAGAATGGTCACTGCCCAGTTTACTCTGCAAAACACTCAGGATTTAAATGGGTAGTGACTGCTTTGCATGTTCTTGGCCAATGGGTATAGTGGACATTCTGTTTACTGCATCACAGTGCTTGTCAACTACAGTTGTCTTTCAGTACCAAAGGGTAAATTGAAGTGTATAATGAAGAACAAACGGTTCATTGAAATGTCCAATGAAGAAATTAATTACACACACTTTAAAAAATATAAGTCACATAATTCAGTATTATTGTAGTCATGTTCTCACAACAGTGAAGATTCATACAGTGGCCTTCTGGATTATGAACATGACGTATACTTTACTGAAATATCATTTTACTCTACTGGGATGCAAATTTGGATTGTTTGATATAGAAAGCCATTGTTTAAAATGTTGTAAAATCTTGGGGAGGTGTTAAATGAAAGCAATGCTTTCATTAATCTGGTGCTTCTACAAAGCGATTACCATATATTTACAAAGATGACAACCTTACTCAAGAAATATGCTGTAAAATTTAGTTTCTTAATTCATTAATCACTCCATGATATTTCATTGTATTACAGTGAACTGGAAATTTAACACTGGTTACAGTGTGGGCTTCCAGTGCAAACAATATCAACTCCAGGGCAAAAAATGGTTACAGAACAGTAAAAGTCTTCAAAATGTGGTATTCATATGACACATTAAAATCTGTAACATATGTCACACATTTACACAATTTCAAGGAATAATGATACTACTGCAGAAATGTACACTAAAATATGCACCGGTCCTACTGGCAACTCTTCTGATTAAAGTCCTCATGACTTGCTCCAAACTCCATTCTTAGAACTGCAGCACTTTGAGTATTTTCTTTAACTTTAGGCTAATACAATTCACACAAAAGTCATTTATCTTGTTTAACAGTTCACCTGTGCAGTCACTTAACCACCTTTTGCCTACAGAAACGTATTCCTTGCAGGTCTCAGTAAGATTACGCAGCCATGCTGGTTGTTTTCAAGAGTAAGGATTCCAGCATTTCCCATCTTCTATACATTTTCCATTGACATCAAACATCTTAATGACGCTCTGTTCCATTTTTTCCCTCTCTACATTCAACAATTCTGAACTTAAAGATAAGAATATCTCATTCTGGCAACTTATAGTGCTGCATACGATATATATACAGCTGGAAATTGAGCCTACAGGAAAAGTAAAAGAATAATTTCCAAATATAAATGACATTACAAGTGTGCAAGCCACAAATTATACAGCAATTAAAAAACATGCTTCACTTCACGATGAACAAATTAAAAGTACCAGAATTCCTAACATGCAACAAACACAATCTCCATACAATGGCACTCTATATAAGTACACACAGAAACTTTCCCACAAAAGTAGAACATCATTTACCTAATGCACTGCATCCATTGAAATTCAATATCAAAAATAATTTACTCATTTAATATCTATTTATTTATGCCTTTATGTGGAGAGGTAACTAACCCGTCCAGCTGAATCCATGGGCCGTGATCGTCCAGGCCGAGCGTGCAGCATAAGAGAAGGGAAGAATGGAGGTGGAGACGATGACTGAGACTGGGGCGAGGGAATGGGTTTAGCTGCAATATGACTTAGTGAGCCACGCTTGTATTCATCACCACAGACATAGCACACTTCTGTGGCAGAGTTCTTGTCAGGCATACTCAGATCCAAAATGTCTGCACCTGTCACACTGCTACCACTACCACTGGCTGGATAACCACCTGTACAACCACAGAAGTCACCATTATAAAGTATTACAACAACAGAGGCAATGCACTTCTTAATATTTTAGACATCAGCTGAATACCATCACTGCAGCAGTTTCTTTGCACACTGCCTAGTGGCTGGATAAATAATGTAAAACATATCCATTCTGTCTCCATCTTCAAGCAAAAGGCATTCAAAGAAAACTACATACACAGCTCTGCTTTATCACTGACAATCTATTAATTTCATTTGTCGATGGACACCAAGGCAGCCCCCAAAATACTGCGCAACTTTTTTTATCCAGGTAAATGACAATTACCTCACAATTATTTTGATTGCTGTCCACTGTCTACAGTATATTTCATATGGCAATCCCTTGCCAAATTTTTTCAACAACCATGGATTTGAAATCTGCAGTTTTCCATTTGTATCGAGTTATGCAAGCTGTAACACATAACTTCATGTATGCAATTTTTGTGTACACATACAAAAAAAATCTGTGGCTTCTGCACCAAGAGAACCACATTTACTGGCATCACAACTGTAATAACTTTGGAATGAGTTGTAGAGATTACCACAAACAGATGTACAGACATTTGTAAAAGTTCTGATAGTTCACATGCTTATACAGTAGTTGCTTTAATTTGGCACCTGATAATTCATCATGCCTGACAGTTCAGCACTTAAAAGAAGTAGTCCCAACCCCAGAAGTTCCACGGTCTGTAACTTCCGGTGTGCAAAGCAAATTTGAGATTTTATCTCAGATTATCTGGACCTTACTGAGCACACTGAGCTAATATAATGGCTTCAAAATAAATCCAATACAAGTTTCCACTCTACACACAGGGATTTAATAAAGCAGACATAGTAAGCTATTTTAAATAACTTCAACATTTTTATTGTAAAACAAACATTTTCAATATAGCAGACAATATATGTAAAGAAGTGTTTGAGATCTCACAATTCCCCTATACTATGAAACACATTTCTGTCTTTATTACCTCTGTCTTATTAGGTTGTCCTGATGATGAATTGAGAAAGAACCAAAACATGCAGCCAGTGATTTTTTTTACTTCATTAATAAAAGCATTGTGCAGTTGACATCAGCAATGTCACTTAAAATACAGTGTGCCTATCCAACTTTACCTGCAGATGTAGGAGCTGGAGACTCCCTAGAACCACCATGGCGTAAATCTAGAGCTGCTTCTGAGCCATGTGAATCTTCAATGCTCATTGCAGCAGTAGGAGGTGGCGGGGGAACTGATGTTGGCAACCGAGGAGATAAACCTGGACGACCAACAGCTTCATCACGTGACAGAGGTCTTGCTACAGGTTCCCTGTAAAGAATCACACAGAAATGTGTTTGTCTTCATTATGAACCAAAGCTTATCCTACAATATTATGCATTTCAGCATTACCACATTCATGTGAGATTTCAGGTTCTAACAGTGGTACTGCTGAAGATTCGAGTCTTCTGAGATGTTACACCGTGTCATTGAGTAAAGATTTTCCCATACTAAAAAGTTCTGTAGTGTCTTTGAAGCACAAAGAACTATTTACATAACAAAGCATAACATCCCAAAAACTGTGATCTTCATTGCTAAATGCCACAAAAACCACATCAGGTATAGTGAATCAATACTGTGTAGCTTAAACAAACTTGTTGTGAAAACAACTGTGTCATTCTCGTGGTTGGGCAACTGAATAATGTCATCAAATAGTGTTCAACAACCGAAAACCGTTTCTGCCAACAGAAGTAACCCCCCTTTCCAGTGAGACAAGATTTTCAATTCCATGTCTGTGTTTAGTGAAACACCCAGTGAAGCAAAATTCAACAGAATTTAGAAAATTATGTAAAACCTCTTGCAGGTCAACAAAATAGTCCGACTCTGACAAATACTGAATTTAGATTTGTGTATAGCAGAAGTATTACTTAAAAGTTTCCTTTCAAAGTATGTAGAAATGAACATTGCAAGCTTTCATGTTCTGTCACTGGACAATTTTGATCACCTGGAATTATCAGTTAGGTGTCTACACTGTTTATAATTTATAGTACAACCAAAACCAATGCAACCTGTTATATAGGCAGGTGTGTGTGTGTGTGTGTGTGTGTGAAAGAGAGAGAGAGAGAGACACAGAAAGCTAAGAAATAACTCAAGAGTTCATCTTGAGTTCCATAATTAGTTAATTTTATGTTCAATACATTATAAAGCACACAAAACTAAATGCCACCACTGGCTTAGTACAAGGAAATCAGTTTCACCATGGAACTTGAAAACAAAACCTCACTGAATTAATGTAAGTGAATATCTCATATGAAGAAAAAAGGTGTTGTGTGTGATCTGCTGCACATGTTAACAGTATGAGCACACATGTGCTGCCTCACACGTGATTTTAAAGCAACTCTATGGCATGAGTGCTGGGAGGTTTTCCTTGGAAGAACCTAGATATTACAGTAAGAGTATGAGCCACTCACATAACATGGCATTCAGTCCCACACCTAAACATGTTGATGCTAAACACATCAGGCCTCCAGCAGTCGACAATTTCCGTTAACGATCAGAAAGTAGGATGTAACCCCTCTGTCCAGAATTAGTCAATGCTTTCCTTTAACCTTCCAATGACATGTGTTCAGATATGCAAACACACATAAAAAACACTACTAGAAGTTCATTATATATAGTTATGGAATAAGAAAATTAATTGCATTTTTAAGACAAGCTGCATAATTTCTGTTTTATTTTTCACACAATGCCATTTACATCATTTTATCTTTTTCGGTTAAAATAACACTCACTTTAGTGGCCGAGCAGCACCTGTGCCTGTAACTAGTTCTATCCAATGGATCCCTCAGACCAAGTGCTCCCTTTACCAAAGAAACAGAACCACTTTCCAAAGCATGCAGGTTGGATAATGTCCAGGTATTAAAACCAACTACATCTTATCTCCAACATGTAGGTACAGAAGGAGTACAAAATGATGCAGTGCTTGCACATCAGAGATGTGTAGCAACAAGAGCCGTACAGAATGAAACAACGCTTAACCACCACCCTGTATGGGTGAAACAGGAGCACAGAATGGATGTAGTACTTGACAAATCAATCAGAAATTCACATGTACACAGGACAAGAGGATGAAGTAATGCTTGAGAATCCCACTCATTGACAGGTGCGGCAGAACTATACAATGGAACAGTGTTTGGCAAACCCATCAACTTACAAGTACAGAACAAAACAAGAAAGGCAATGTATGTTTAACATAGCATTCAGGCACATCCATGTAACCACTGTTGCAATGGAAGAGCAATAAGTATTAAATATTCTGAGTGTGTGCCTGTATTCTTGCCTTAGTTACCTGGCATGCAAAGTGCGCATCTCCTGTGTGCAGCATTATACTGTCACCTGTGGCTTGCGTGCATCAACCATATTTTTCCACATTATCTCATAAATGGCACAACCGCTGAAAAAATTTAAAGAACACAGAAGGTGTTTTTTTATTTTTCTCTATAGCTTTTGTCTGCAGCATTCTTCATTCCATGAATATTACAGTCAGATATTATCACAAATGTACATAATCCATCACATAAAGTATCCATTATTCTTGTCAGATTTTAATAAAACTAGAATTTTCTTGACAGATTTTTTAAAAATCATCAAATATCAAATTTCAAGAAAATGTCTAGTGGGAACCGAGTTGTTTCGTGCAGACGGACAGATAGACAGACATGTTGAAGCGAAGTCAATTTCTGCAGTTTTGCGAATGCACCTAAAAATGAAATAGTGCTCGGCAAACCCATCCCTGATATGGAGTACAGGTAAAGCAGGGCAGTAACAATACAACAGTGCTTGGCAAATCCACTGATTTACAAACAGATGTTGGCACAAAGTGAAATGTTTGGCAAACCCATTCCTGATATACATGTTCAGTGGGACTACATAACAAAACAGTGCTTGCAAGTTGATCAGTGTTATTAGGTACAGGACAGGAGAATAAATATTACCATAAAGGCACAGCATGCCCAAGTATGATGTATTTCTTGGTAAAACCATCATCAGTACAAAGGTGGAGCAGGATGACAGCATGACACACTGCTTGACAAATCAATCAATATAAAGGCAGAGCAGTTTAACAGAATGAAGTAATGCTTGGCAAACATATCACTTACATATACAAAGGGAAGGGCTACAAAATGAACTGCTTGGCAAACCAACGTTCAGCATAAGGTTAGGGCACAAACAAAGAATGTGGTAATGCCAGGCAAACCCATAACCAAGATGAAGGTATGGCAGGGCAACAAACTGTTGCTCAACAAACCAATCATCAGTATAAGGCCACAGCAGACTTACAGAGTAAACTAATGCTCAGCAAACCTAACACTGATATTTAGACACAGCAGCACTACAGAATGAATCACTGCTGGACAAACCCATCACAGATATGCATTATACATACAGCAGGACTATGGAATGGAATGGAATGGTGCTTGGCAAACCCAGTACTGATACAAAGGTAGATCAAGACTGCAGAATGAACTAGTGCCCTGCAAATACATCCAGTTGGGTGTACAACAAAACCACAGAACAATGCAGTGTTTGATAAACCCATCGATTTAGAAGCACAGAAATATGGAATGATGTATCGCTTGGCAAACCCACTCTGATTTAGAGGAACCACTGGAGTAAAGAATACAACAGAGCTTGACAAACCTAATAGGGCTTTGTGTGCAGCAAAATGACGTGAGCATAAGAGGTGTGTGCATTCAAGTAAAGCAGCCACAAAAGTGCTTAACCTTTTGGTGCTGGAATAATTTTTTTAATTTTAGCACACCGTGTATATAAAATGTGAATAATACAGGAACCAAATAAGTTAGAATTATGAAACAAACTGCATTTTGAAGAGAAAAAAACGGACAGTATACACCATGTTTAAAATATTCAGTACCTATATTTGTTGAATAACTATATAAAATGGAACTTTGGAGGTTAGCTGTGCGGTACAACCACTATAGTTGACGTTAGGCGTCTAAAGGTTAAAGTGGATAAAAAGTGCTTTCACAGTAGTGTGTTCTGAGTTGGGTAAGTTTTCTGCAGGATGCAGATTGCAGACATATCGCGTAGTTGTTGAATGAACAAACAGTTACCTTGGAGCACACAAGTGATGTTTCAATTAAGTTAGGATCCCAAACATAAAAAAAAAAAAACTTGTGCACCTTCAACAGTTCATCATAGTTCAAATGTCCAAGTTCCACATCATTTAGCACCATCCTTTATCAAACACCAAAATATAGAAGTATGTGGAATGTAAAGAGAAAAAAAAAAACAGATGAACAATGTACATTTCACATACCTGGGCACCTAGCAGGATTACAGTTATAAGTAAGTATGAGCTCAGCATGTGTCATGCATGAAAGAAACATGAGAAACATAAAAAATGTTTACATATCTGGATATCTGGACAACTAGCTCACAATCACAATTATGACACAGTGGCTAGATGATAAAAACCAAGTTGAAAGAAGCATCTGGCTTTCAGCCCAGCCTTCAGTAACTAAAAGATAATGATACCCATCAAGTTCCAAACATAGTTTTCGATTAGCACTGAAATTCTTAGGCACATCCATAAAGTTGCATCTGAACAATGACACAGTGTCAGAAATGTAAGAACTTTTCAAATGATGGGAGTCCTTTGAGAATTGCACAAAAGGATAAGTAGTACAAGGTAACCAAAACAAGTAATCCTATATAATAAACTATTCCTACAACCTTACAATTCAGTTTACCATTCTGGTATGTCTGACGTTTATACTGTGTAACAGCATTATGTGACTACATAATATTGATCTTAACATGTACACAATCAGCAATGTGATATTCCAGTCTCACAATCCATAAAGAGGAAGAGCGGTGTCAATGGAATGTCATATTGCAATATTCAACAATAGTAATAACATGGAAAACCATCAAAATAAATGCTCACAATGATTGTTCAATGTACTAGAAGTAATCTTAACTAAGGGGTACTGTACTGGATATGTACTACTTTTATGTAAACTTTGTAACTTCACACATCAAGTACTGAACATCATACAAAATGGCCCGTTAACTATGATGTCATAAAAAGTAAAACTGTCCAAGCACCATGCAACAAAAACACAAAGGAGTGTAGGTAAAAATTCCACACATTCTTAACCTCAGCAATAAAAGATGGAGGCGAGAGGAGTGACTGGGGCCCAGAATCAGCTGACATATGACAGTGGAAAGGCATATATCTGCCCCTGATGCAGATCAAGTCCTTGTCATCCTACCCAGAATAAATGAACTATACACTCTGTGTGCAAGAAGAAACATGAAGACTCCATAAATACAATTTACATCTATTCACCAGTTCAACAACATACAGTACCCCACAGTCACAGAGAAAACCATATAAATATTTGTATACGGTTATTTAAACTTGTGTACTAACACCAACAAATGCACACGCACAAAATATGTTTTATCACACATAATTACTTACCAACACGTTTCAATCGTGTTTGCAATCATCATCAGCAATCAGCAATTGAAGCATGTTGGTAATTAAAAATACATGATAAAACATAATTCATACACATGTACATGTTGATTTTCCAGACTGGCCCTGTGGCCCACCCAGCCTCCTGCACAATGGATACCGGGTCTTTCCCGGGGGTAAAGTGCGGCCGGGGCGTGCTGCTTAACACTCACCCCCTTCTAGTGCCGCGGTCATGGAAGAGTAGAGCTATACCTCTACCCACCCTCTGGGCCACACTGGGCCTGTAATGGGAACACTTTACCTTTTTACAAGTTGGTTTTAGTACGTTAAGTTTAAACATCCCTTTACTGCACAGATATGGAACATATTCAATTTGTATATGGCATTAAAAAATAAAATGTTAAATGTCACAATTGGGGAACATCCTTTAATTTGAAGACTTTAGTCTTCTAGGATGTGGCAATGTGTTTTTTGGTGACTGGTTCCAACATTCTGAAGAATCATGGTGCCCTCATTTCAACAATCAAGCAGCCTCAGGAGACTTACTGGACTGCTTGACCCTTGATGGTGAGGGCACCACGATCCTTCAAAATGTTGGAAACCATTCACCAAATGCCACAGTGTCTCATCCCAGGAGACTTAAAATTCTCAGCAATGCCAGTGTGAGAAGCTCAAATCTCATACCATTCAACTTACCTTCTGAATCTTACACTTGCTGATAGTCTTTAACTATTACATTTTTAATGCTTTTACATGCCACCCATCTTCAAATATGTGCTCATGATCATCCCACATACCTGGCAGTAAGTTTAATCAACAAGCCAGGGCGATTCTGTACAAAATACAAGTTGGTGATCCACCCATCAGAAAAGGGTCTAAAAATGTATGGTATATATCCACATATTCACATCTATGGCCCTATAAAGAGGTACGTGATCAGCTTCATGCTCCAGTGGTTTATACATGAAAAACAATCCTCCAGCACCCACTGCACAGGAGGCAAAATGGACTGTGGAGCCAAACAGGGCATTATGACAAACAAAAAGTCCCTGTCTCTGCCCTAGGTCAAAACCCATCCATTCAGTCCATAACCAGTCAGCATGCTCAATGACATATGAAGTAACCAACTCACAACATTACACAAAGAAAATGTAAATAACAAAAATATCTGCTTCACTGAACACAAGAGAGCTTTAAAATAACTTTTATCCAGTCAGTATGTATCAACATTCTGCACACACTGAAGAATATTAAGGCTTGAGTAAACCTGCAACTCACACTGTCCAATTTGGTCTATGATTACACTCTAACAGTGGACTATAATTAACCCTCTGGCACTGGAATTCAATGCACAGTGCAGAACACCAGAATTTAAATATGAGGTACAATAGGAGGGCCATTAAAGGCCATCATATATACCTGATGTTCAACATTTTGAGCATCACACTGCATAACAAGTATACTGGCACTAGGTACCAAAGGGTTAAGAACCCTCAAAGTCAAACTTCATTAAAATTAATTTATCCAAAATAATGTTATGTGAATACATACATTTGGACACTGTAGAGACGAGTCACTTGTATACTGTTATTAGTACCAGGGAAGTGTATCAGCTCAATTCAAACAGAAGAGTACTTATAACAGTGTATTTTACAGCAAGTGCATACTTTATAACGAGTTTTTCCATTTTAAGCAATTTTATTATTTTACAAATGCATTCTTAATTCCATTCAAGTATTCTTCAAGACTACATGCACCACTCATCCCATTACCAAACAAGACACTTCATATGTGTTGGAGATCCGAAAAATATGATGCAATAATTCTTACGGGCATGCCAGGGGCAAGCACAGAGTGTATGCAAGCAGACAGAATGGTAGCCATGTGCTTGCTCACTGCACTGTTATGGGACATTATTCCTGTCTGAAAGACATCATTTGATTCCCTATTGCCCAAGGACATGGACTGATGCTTTCTGGAATACAGCATGGCATATAAAGTTCCTCCCACCCACACTACCTATCTAGCTCCACCTTCTAGTGACACGCCAGTCAGCACTGACATCTTCTTGTGGCATGCTTGTCAGCTATGAGAGCTTCTTGTGGCATACCTCTCAACTATGACAACTTCGTTTGGCATACTGATAACACACTGATAACAAAGTAGAATAATATGAAGAGTAAATACAATACAATTTGCAAAAGTGAATTCATTCTTTTAACCATTTTTCAAAGTCATGTTACTTTTGAATCACTCCACATACATCCTCATTATACAATCTAAAAACTCATCTTACCTATGCGTACTGTCTGCAGCATTTAGACCTATGACCTGGGCAGCATATTCACCCTGTAGAACCATTTCTGCACCCGTGAATGGGCCATTATCAGACCTCTTTAGCCAGTACAGACGCCTGTGGGGGAGGGGGGGAAAAAATGAAATTTATTCAGCAATACACGCACATGCACACACGCACGCACATACATACACACACACACACACACACACACATACATTTGCATTCCATGGACCCTGAAAGCAGAATGACAAGAGGATGTAATACATGATAAAAATTACAAAACAGTAACACAACTACAATTTCCAACACTACAAAGCATGAGTGAGAAAAAAAGAAAGGTTAACATGCAGTATTCACATAACACAGTGAAGTTACACATATACAGCTATTTCTGTATATTCTAAATTAGTAATGTATAACAGAAACTCCTTACGAACGCTATAAGCCATTCTTAAACATTAAAAATTCATCAACAAAAAAAAAAAAAAATGAATGTGTGTGTAAGTATTATTTTAAGGTTGCTTTAAACTGTGCAATTTTCTATCACAAAGACTTTTGAGACCATATGCTTGATAAAGTTCCAACGTATGCAGTATGCACTTTTCTGAAGACAAGAAAGGTTGGCAGCTGCTCTGTACACTATGCAGTGCTGAATTTTTCTGAAAATGGTCTGGGTTATTCTGGGAAGACAGTGCTTACTGCTTATATAACACTATCCAGAGCTGTCTAGAAATGTTCTGGGTTATTCTGTGGAGAGAGTGTTTACTGCTTGGACAAACAGTATGCACAGCTGAGGTCTGGAAATAATCTGGGTTATTCTGTGAAGAGAGTTCTTACTGCCTGTATAAACACTACACACAGCTGAGGTCTGGAAGTGTTCTGGGTTATTCTGTGAAGACAGTGCTTATTGCTTGTACAAACATTACGCACAGCTGAGGTCTGGAAATGTTCTGGGTTATTCTGTGATGACAGTGCTTATTGCTTGTACAAGCACTATGCAGAGCTGAGATCTGGAAATGTTCTGAGTTATTCTGTGAAGACACTGCTTACTGCTTGTACAAACAGTATGCAGAGCTGAGGTCTGTAAATGTTCTGGGTTATTTTGCGAAGACATTGCTTACTGCTTGTGTAATCACTATGCACAGCTGAGGCCTGGAAATTTTCTGGGTTGTTCTGTGAAGACAGTGTTTACCACTTGTACAAGCATTATGCAGAGCTGAGGTCTGGAAATGTTCTGCATTATTCCAAACAGACAGAGTTTCAGCTTGTATAAGCAATGTGTGCAGATGAATTAGTCTGGAAATTTTCTGGTTTACTCTGTGCGGACAGTGTTTACTGCTTGTATAATCTTCTGAAAATGTTCTGTGTTATTCTGTGCAGACAGTGCTTACTGCTTGTATAAACACTATGAACAGCTGAATTTGTCGGGGAAATGTTCTGGGTTATGCTATCTAGGCAGAGCTTGCTGGTTGTACAAAAACTATTCACAGCTGAATTTGTCCAAAAATTTACCAGAATTCAATTCATTACTGAAAATGTGTACTCATATGGAAGGAATAAATAAAATCTCTTAATCTCCCAAACAGATTTCTACATGAATTTCTAGGTTTGACACCAGCTATACTCCAACAATTTTCTGGTGTAAACACCTTACTATCCCGTATTTCATTACAAAGCAAAAATACAAAAATAAACTGATTTCAGAGTGCCAATGTTGCTGATATGCGACATCAATCTAAATGCATAACATGTTGCACTTAAATAGGAATCCGCTGATACACACGATTTTTCCAGTTTTGGTGCTTATCTACCAAAAATTTTGCATTTCCCCTCTCTTCTGTATATGTTTTATAGCAAATACTTAAAGCATATTGTGGTAGTGTTCCTTGTGAATTTTACCATATTTGTTTAATCTAAGGTTAGGGTCAATTTGTTGGCAGTGAACCATTTACTCATATGAGATAGGACTAAGTACCATAGTGTACAGCAAGCATTAAAGTTTTTAATAGAAATTATAACACCAGAGTCATCAGCAAATGTGATGGGTTCTCATGTGTTATCTACTTTTGGAGGAAGGTCACTTAACTATATGTAGTATGAAAAGAACCATAGATGGACCCCTGGTGAACTCCACGTTTAACCATTCCCTAATGAACTGAGTCAGATAATTTCAATTCAATCTTTTGCTCTTCTGTCTGTTAAACAGGATCTGAACCAGTCTGCAGCTGGACTTTGAATACCATATAAATGTTGTCTAGCTAACAACACTTCATAATCTACAGAGTCAAAACTCTAGCTAAATCACAGCATATTCCTCCAACTCTCCCTACTCTCCCCCCCCCCCCCCCCCCTCTCTTTTTTTTTTTGTTTTTTTTTTTTTTTTTCTGTTTCTCCTTTTTTTTTTTTTTTTTTTTATATTATTTTATCTTTTTTTAATTTTTTTTCAATAAAAACCCAAAAAAACAAACAACATACACTT